>ERZ781399.3096-NODE-3096-length-12986-cov-4.936741_pt1 | contig 12986 bp, 10 predicted proteins | sample MGYA00511014_ERZ781399 | MGnify/ENA primary metagenome ERZ781399 (study PRJEB29847, sample SAMN06458254) | wastewater metagenome | isolation source: Wastewater bioreactor | place: South Africa: Cape Town | study: EMG produced TPA metagenomics assembly of the...
GTCTCGCTCGTGAGCGCCGCACGGATCTGCAGCGGCACGATCTGCGAGCCCTGGCTGGCGAGCGCGGCGGCGGTCGCGTACGACGAGAAGGCGTTGGCGAACAGCAGCAGGAAGCTCGCGAGGAACGAGGGCGCGAGCACGGGGAAGCCGATGCGCAGCCAGAAGCTGGTGCGCGTGCCGCCGAGCGTGAGGTTGGCTTCGGCCCACTGCGACTTCAGCGCCGACAGGGCGGGGAGGAACGTGATGACCATGAGCGGCACCTGGAAGTAGATGTAGGGGAGGATGAGGCCCGGCACCGAGTAGAGCCAGGTCCCCGGCTGCAGGTCGACGCCGAACGAGTCCTTGAGAAGCAGGGTCACGACACCCTGCACGCCGATCGTGGCGATGAAGACGAATGCGAGCATGACGCCGCCGAACTGGGCGAGCACGCCTGTCGCGGCATCCAGCGCGCTGCGTACGGCGCCCTGCGGGGGAAGACCCATCGCGGCGTAGCAGACGAGCGCACCGAGGATCGCGCCGATGGCGGCGGTGAGCAGCGACAGCCACGTGCTGTTCCAGAACGCGGTGAGGACGACGGGGTCGACGAGGGCGGAGATGTTCGCCCAGGTGAACGTGCCGTTCTTCTCGAAGAAGCCGGTGCCGATCGCGAGGACGGTCGGCAGGGCCAGGAAGAGGAGGAGGTACGCGGCGAAGGGGAGCAGCCCCAGCCACGTGAGGGACGGTGCGCTGCGACGCGACCGACCCCGGGTCGGAGCGTGGTGCTCCGACCCGGGGCCTGTGCTCGTCGCAGCGGGTGCGACAGTCGCGGGTGTCACTGGACGGCCGAGGCCCACTTCTCGCCGAGGAGCGTGCCGGCGGCCTTGCTCTGAGCCTCGGTCGGGACGACCGTGTCGGAGGGGGCGGCGGGGAGCTTGGCCGCGGCGGCCTCGTCGATCGTGCCGGCCTTCGTCATGGCCTCCATGCGCACGGGGCGGGCGCCGCCGGCCAGCCAGAGGTTCTGCACCTCGTCGCTGTAGAGGAACTCCTGCCAGAGGCGCGCGGCGGCCGGGTTCGGAGCGTCCTTGTTGATCGCCTGGTTGTAGTAGCCCGCGTAGCCGGCGCCCGAGAAGACCTTGACCTTCCAGTTGGCGTTGTCGGCGGAGTGCGTCGCGTTCAGGTAGTCCCAGTCGAAGACCACGGGGGTCTCGCCGGAGGCGATCGTGCCGGTGGTCACGTCGACCTTGAGGAGGTTGCCCGCCTTCTGGAGGTCGGCGAAGAAGTCGATGCCCGGCTGGAAGTCATCCAGCGTGCCGCCGTTCTGCACCGTCGCGAGCCCCACGGCGGCGAACGCCGCACCGGCCTGCGTCGGGTCGCCGTTGATCGCGACCGAGCCCTTGTAGTCGGCGCCGAGGAGGTCGGTGATCTTCGTCGGGTCGGGGATGCGGCTCGAGTCGTAGCCGATCGACATGTACCCGCCGTAGTCGCCGACGAACAGACCCGTCGGCTCCTTGAGCGCGTCGGGGATCTCGTCGAACGTCTGCACCTTGTAGGCGGCGAACTTGTCGGTGTTCTGCAGGGCCACGGTGAGGCCGAGGTCGAACACGTCGGGGGCGGTGTCGAGGCCGGCGTTCGTCGTGGCCGCCTGGATCTCCTCGGCGCTCGAGACGTCGGGGGACTGCTCGGTGACCTCGATCTCGGGGTACTTCTTCTTGAAGGCGTCGATGATCTCGCCGTAGTTCGCCCAGTCGCGCGGCAGCGCGATGACGTTGAGCTTGCCTTCGGCCTTCGCGGCGGCCTCGAGGTCGGCGAAGGTGCCGAAGTCGGCGACGCTCGTCGCGGCGGCGGCATCCGAGCCGCTCTCGGACGGGGTGGCGGCGGCCGACGAGCAGGCCGCGAGCGCGATCGCCGAAGCGGTGATCAGCGCGATGGTCGGAACGATCCGACGCAGGGTCGACGTGGACATTCGATTTCCTCTCGGGATGGCGCGCACGCCGAAAGGGGCGAGCGCGACGGGGACGAGAGGACGATAGGCGCGCGAGGTGGCGCGCGGATGCGTTCGAGGTGAACGGATGGCGACGCCCGGGCAAATCGGCGGCGTGCGGGGGGGGGGCGGTGCGGGCGGGACGCGCCGGATCGCGCGAGCGCCTGGCGCGAAAACGGCCCCCGTTCGCACGGGGGCCGTTCCAGGTCAGGCGGGGCTCAGGAGAACAGGCCGAGCTTGCCGAACTTCTCTGCGAGCAGGTAGTACACGGTGATGCGGCTCTTGGTCCGGTCGCCCTTCAGCGTCTCGCCCACCTCGGCGAGAGCGGCGTCGAGGACCTCGTCGGACTCGGTGAGGCCGAGCTTCTTCTTGAGGAAGTTGGTCTTGACGGTCTCGACCTCGGTGGGGTCGGAGAACGCGACGTAGGCAGAGTCCCGGTTCGACATGACCAGTCGGTAGGTGTCGAGCAGGCCCGAGATAGCGGCGTCATCGGCGTCGGGACGGTAGATCTTGACGTCAGCGGCCCAGTCGGTCATGGAGTACTCCTTCGGATCCGGCACGGTCGAGGATGCCGCGCTCGTTTGCGATCCTAGGGCGTCGCTCCTATCCGTCAACCCAGAGAATCGGGTGCGACGGCGTGGGGCTCGACAGCGTCAGGGTGCGAGGCGCGTGGGACCGCGGAACAGGTACGTGACCTCGCGGATCGAGTCCTGGCCGAGCAGCAGCATCAGCAGGCGCGCCTGGCCCATCCCGAACCCGCCGTGGGGCGGCACCCCGTAGCGGAAGAAGTCGAGGTAGTGGGCGAGACCCTCGAGCGACAGACCCTTCTCCTGGGCCTGCGCCTCGAGCACGTCGATGCGGTGCTCGCGCTGCGCGCCGGTGGTGATCTCCGTGCCGCGGAACAGCAGGTCGTAGCTCTTGGTGAGCCCCGTCGCGGCATCCCGCATGTGGTAGAACGGGCGGATCTCGGGGTGGTAGTCCGTGATGAAGACGAACTGGTGCCCGTAGGTCTCCTCCACGTGCGCGGAGATCTGGCGCTCGCCCTCGGGGTCGAGGTCGCCGTCGGTGCGGGGGATCTCGTACCCGCGGGCCGTCACGATCTCGCGCGCTTCGGCGAGCGGGATGCGCGGGAACGGCACCGTCGGGACGACGACGTCGACATCGAACAGTTCCTTGATCTCGGCGCCGTGCTTCTCGGCGACGGCGGCGAAGGCGGTCGCGAGGAGCTCCTCCTGCATCTGCGCGACGTCCTCGTAGCCGTCGATCCACGAGATCTCGGCGTCGATCGAGGTGAACTCGGTCGCGTGGCGGCTCGTGAAGCTCGGGTCGGCGCGGAACACGTCGCCGATCTCGAAGATCTTGCCGAACCCGGCGGACTGCGCCATCTGCTTGTAGTGCTGCGGGCTCTGCGCGAGGTACGCGGTCTGCTCGCCGAAGTACTCCAGCGCGAACAGCTCGGCGTTGCCCTCGGCGGGCGTCGACATGAGCTTCGGCGTGTGCAGCTCGACGTAGTCGCGGTCGATCCAGTAGCTGCGCATCGCGTGCTCGAGCGTCGTCGCGATGCGGAAGATGAGGGCGTTGCGACGCTGGCGCAGGTCGATGAAGCGCCAGTCCATGCGCTTGTCGATGCCGCTGTCGGCCGCGATCGGGGTCTCCGGCAGCGCGGCGGATGCCACGTCGAGCGCACCGATCTTGATCTCGACGCCGCCGAGCTTGACGCGCTCGTCGTGCTTGAGCTCACCCGTGACCGTGAGGAACGTGCCGGTCGACAGTTCGGAGATCACGGCGGTGAGGGCGAGCGCCGCGGCATCCTGGTCCGTCGCCTCGGGGTCGGGGCGCGTGGCGGGGTTCACGAGCTGCACGGCGCCGGTCTCATCGCGCAGGATGACGAACTGCACCTTCTTCTGATCGCGGACGGTCTCGACCCATCCGGACACCGACACGGGGCCGTCTTCACGGGACTGCAGCTGGCTGACAAGGGTGCGTTCACTCACGAGGGTCCAGTCTACGTGGGCCGCGCGCGCCGGTTGTGGATGCCCGTGGCATCCGCTTGCCACCTTCTGCGGTTATCTCGGCCGGGTTTTCGCGTGTCGTGGCAATCCAACGGCCGTGCGGGTGACGCAGGGGGACTGAGGGGGATGCCCAGGGTCCCGTAATCTTCGCGGCTTAGCCTCGGTGACCATGACTGCTGCCGACGGATCCTGGCTGACCGCGCTCGTGGACGGGGTCGTCCGTCTCATGGATGTCATCGGCGCGCCGGGAGCGGGACTCGCGATCGCCCTGGAGAACCTCTTCCCCCCGCTGCCGAGCGAGATCATCCTGCCGATGGCGGGCCTCGCCGCGGCGCGCGGCTCGTTCACCCTGGTCGAGGCACTGGCGTGGACCACCGCCGGATCGGTCGTCGGCGCCTTCGCGCTGTATGGCCTCGGAGCCGTGTTCGGGCTCGATCGTCTGCGGGCGCTCGCACGACGGATGCCGCTGCTGCATGTCGAGGACGTCGACCGCACCGTCGCCTGGTTCGGCAGACACGGCGGCAAGGCCGTCTTCTTCGGGCGCATGCTCCCCATCTTCCGGAGCCTCATCTCGATCCCGGCGGGTGTGACTCGGATGCCGCTGTGGCGCTTCGGCGTCCTCTCCTTCGCCGGCTCCCTCGTGTGGAACGCGGTTTTCGTGCTGTCCGGGTATCTGCTCGGCGACCAATGGCACATCGTCGAGGAGTACGCCGGCATCCTGCAGTACGTCGTACTCGGCGCCGCTTCAGCGGCCCTCGTCTGGTTCACGGTCGTGCGCGTGCGCCAGCTGCGCGGGCGTCAGCGCACCGATGCTGATCCGGCCTGAGCCGCCGCCTGCTCTCAGCCCGTCCACAAGGGGCTCCCACGTAGACTGAAGGTGTGCCCGCCGATCGCCTCCACCTCGTGCGCCATGGGGAGGTTCACAACCCCCAGCGCGTGCTCTACGGGCGACTGCCGAACTACCGCCTGAGCGACGACGGCCGCGCCATGGCCCGGTCGGCCGCGGAGTTCCTGCGGGGGGAGGGGCGCCCGGTGTCTGCGCTGTACGCGTCGCCGCTGCAGCGCACGCGCGAATCGGCCGAGCCGTTCACGGAGCTCTTCGGCCTCGAGCCGGTCATCGACGACCGTGTCATCGAGCCGACCAATGTCTTCGAGGGCAAGCGCATGAAGCGCGCCCTCCTCAATCCGCTCAACTGGCGTCACCTGCGCGACCCCTCGGTGCCCAGTTGGGGTGAGCCGTACGCGGACGTCGTCGCGCGCATGGATGCCGCGATGCGCGAAGCCTGGGACGAGTCCGACGGCGGTGACGTGGTCATCGTCTCGCACCAGCTCCCCATCTGGGTGACGCACCTGTCGGTCGCGGGCGAGCCGCTCAAGCACGACCCGCGTCGTCGGCGCTGCGCCCTCTCCAGCGTGACGAGCTTCGAGCGCACCGGCAACGGTTGGCGAGAGGTCGGCTACGCGGAGCCCGCGACGACCGCCGGCGCCGTGGATGTGGGGGCGGTGTGATGCGGAGGATTCTGGCATCCGTCGTCGCCGGTGCGCTCGCGCTCACCCTCGCGGCGTGCTCGGGTGGGAACGACGACCTCGTGAAGCAGTATCAGAGCGGCACCGGCAAGGGGTACATCTCCGGCGACGGGCGCGTGCAGGAGATCCCCGTCGACCAGCGCGGCGGCACGGTGGAGTTCACCGGGACGGCCATCGACGGTTCGACCATCACGAGCGCCGACTATGCGGGCAAGGTCCTCGTCCTGAACTTCTGGTACGCCGACTGTGCACCGTGCCGCGTCGAGGCGCCGATCCTCGAGCGCACGTTCCAGCAGACCAAGCCCGACGGTGCGGAGTTCCTCGGGGTCAACATCTACGACGGGCCCGAGCGGGCGACCTCGTTCGAGGAGAAGTACGGCATCAGCTACCCGTCGCTGCTCGCCGTCTCCGACGCCGACCTGAAGCTCGCGTTCGCGGAGTGGACCTCGGTGCAGGCGACGCCGACGACGCTCGTCGTCGACCGGCAGGGGCGCGTCGCGGCGCGCTTCGTCGGGCAGGTCCACGACGACACGTCCCTCCCCACGATCGTGGCCGACGTGCTGGCGGAGGGCTCGTGAACGCGCGCCGCACCGGGATGCGCCCGTGAACCCCGGCGACATCGTCTTCGGCGGGGCGCTGTCGCTCGCGATCCCCATCGCGGTGCTCGCGGGGCTCGTCTCCTTCCTGTCCCCGTGCGTCCTGCCGCTCGTGCCGGGATACCTCGGATTCCTGGGCGGAGCGGCTGCGCCGCGCGCCGGCGGCACGGTTCCCGCACGCGCGACGGAGCCGCGGAACAGTCGTGGGCGACTCCTCCTCGGTGTCGTGCTGTTCATCGCGGGGTTCACACTCGTGTTCGTCGCGATGGGCGTGCTCGCCGGCACCGTCGGACGTTTCTTCGTGCAGTACCAGGAGCTCCTCACCCGCGTGCTCGGCGTCGTCGTCATCGCGATGGGCCTCGTCTTCCTCGGCGTGTTCGGCTTCGCGCAGCGCACCATGAAACCCCAGGTGCGCAGCGGTCTCGGTCTCATCGGCGCACCCTTGCTCGGCATCGCGATGGGCATCGGCTGGGCGCCCTGCATCGGGCCGACCTACGCGTCGATCCTCTCCATCTCGTTCACGGGCGCCGACCCGTGGCGTGCCGCGATCCTCGCCGTCGCGTATTCGCTCGGCCTCGGCATCCCCTTCGTGCTCCTCGCGGTCGGCTTCGGCTGGGCGACGCGCTCGGTCGCGTTCCTGCGTCGGCACATCCGTACGGTCAACATCATCGGCGGCGTGCTGCTCGTCACCCTCGGCGTCCTCATGGTCACCGGGGTCTGGACCGCCGTCATGTCGCAGCTGCAGGGGGTGATCGGCGGTGTCGAACTCCCCCTCTGATCCGCTCCGCCCCTCCGACCACGCCGACGGCGGGCGCGATGTCGTCCAGCCGCGACTCGGCGTCGTCGGGTGGCTCCGCTGGGGCTGGCGTCAGCTCACGAGCATGCGCACGGCGCTCGTGCTCCTGCTGCTGCTCGCGATCGCGGCGATCCCCGGATCGATCGTGCCGCAGCGCTCGGCCGACCCCAACGGTGTGCTCGACTTCAAGTCGAAGAACCCCGACCTGTTCGGGGTGTACGAGAAGCTCCAGCTGTTCGACGTGTACTCGTCGGTGTGGTTCTCCGCGATCTACATCCTGCTGTTCATCTCGCTCATCGGGTGCGTCCTCCCGCGCGCGAAGCACCACTGGAAGGCGCTGCGCTCCCGCCCGCCGCGCACCCCCGTGCGACTGTCGCGACTCGACGACCACGCCGAGAGCGTCATCGCGGTGCCCGAAGGGACGGATGCCGCCGACGCGGCATCCCACGCCGTCGATCTCGCCCAGGCGCAGCTGCGGAAGGCCGGCTACCGCGTCGAGCGGTACGACCAGCCCGCGGCGGGGAAGCGGCCTGCCGTGGCATCCGTCTCCGCGGAGCGGGGCTACGCGCGCGAGACCGGCAACCTCGTCTTCCACGCCGCACTCGTCGGGGTGCTGCTGTCGGTCGGCATCGGAGGCGGACTCACCTACACGGGGCAGGCGGTCGTGAAAGAGGGCGGGAGCTTCGTCAACTCGCAGATGAACTACGCGTCGATCAACCCGGGCCGCTTCGTCGACCTCGACGCGCTGCCGCCGTACGCCGTGACCCTCGACTCGTTCGCCGTCACGTACACGCCGTCGGGCTCTCGCGGCGGGACTCTCGCGGGCGACTTCGCGGCGCACGTGACGACGCGGGAGCCGGGGCAGGACGGGCGGGACCAGACCATCCGCGTGAACCACCCGATCGACATGGACGGCGACCGCATCTACCTCATGGGGAACGGCTACGCCCCCACGATCACGGTGCGAAACTCCGCCGGCGTCGCGGTCTTCCGAGATGACGTGCCGTTCGTCTCGCCCGACGCGAACATGACCTCGCAGGGCATCATCAAGGTCGCCGACGGCATCACCGACGCGGGACGCGATGAGCAGCTGGGCCTCGTCGGGTTCTTCTACCCGACCGCCGGGACCCTCGATACGGGCGCGAAGACCTCGATGTACCCGGGGCTCGTGAACCCCGTGCTGACCCTGTGGGTCTTCTCCGGCGACCTCCGCATCGACGGTGGCATCCCGCAGAACGTCTACGCGCTCGACACGAGCGAGATGACCCAGCTCGCGGGCGGCACGAGCAGCACCGCCGCGCTGGAGCTGCGCCCGGGCGAGACCGTCGACCTGCCGAACGGCCTCGGCACGGTCACGTTCGAGGACAACCAGGCGAACGGCGGCGTGGAGTCGGTGAAGCGCTACGTGTCGCTGTCGATCCATCGTGACGTGGGGGCGCCGTTCGTGCTCGTCTTCGCCGTCCTCGCGCTCGCGGGGCTGCTCGCAGCGCTCTTCGTCCCGCGTCGTCGCCTGTGGGTGAAGGCCACGCCCGCGGCGGATGGAGCGACGATCACGCTCGAATACGCCGGTCTCGCCCGCGGCGAGGACCCCGCGATCGCCGTCGCCGTCGCCGACCTGAAGCGCGGCCACGAGGCGTCGCTCGAGGCGGAGGCACCCCGCGAGGCATCCGTGCGCTGACGCGCGCGCGGAACGACCGATTTCTCACGGCGCGTCGCCCGTCGCGACGTAGACTGGACGGCATGCCCGAAGCCGGTTTCACGCTCGACAATCTCTCGGTCCTGCTGGTCTGGACGGCGATCGCGATCTACGCTCTGGCGTTCATCGCGTACGCGGTCGACCTCGCACGCCGGTCGGATCTCGCCGCCAAGGCGAAGGATGCCGCGCCCGTGCGGGAACTCGTCGGTGTCGGCGCGTCCGGGGCATCCGGGTCGTCGATCACCCGCATCCGCGCGGAGGAGGAGGCGGCGCTCGCCGCCGTCGAGGCGCGGCCGTCGGCGCGCCCCCGGTATCTCTGGGCGCGCATCGGCACGTCGCTCACGGTGCTCGCGTTCGTCTTCCACGTCGCCGCCGACATCACGCGCGGGATCGCGGCGCACCGCGTGCCGTGGTCGAACATGTACGAGTTCGCCCTCACCGGCACGATGCTCATCATCGCGGTGTACCTCGTCGTGCTGCTGAAGTTCGACCTGCGCTTCCTCGGAACGTTCATCACGGGGCTCGTCGCGGTGCTGCTCGGTTCGACCGCGATCTGGTTCTACACCGAGGTCGTGCCGCTGCAGGACTCGCTCAAGAGCGTGTGGCTCGTCATCCACGTGTTCGTCGCGTCGCTCGCGACCGCGCTCCTCGCGATCGCGTTCGCGCTGTCGGTGACGCAGCTGCTGCAGGCGCGGCGTGAGCGCTTCGCCCTCGCCGCCGACGAGGCCGGTGCCGCGGGGGAGCGCGCACCCGTCTCGAGCGGGCCGCGTTTCCTGCGCACCCTGCCGTCCGCGGACGCGCTCGAATCTCTCGCCTACCGCTTCGCGATCGTCGGATTCATCTTCTGGACGTTCACCCTCATCGCCGGCGCCGTCTGGGCCAACGACGCGTGGGGCCGGTACTGGGGCTTCGACACGAAGGAAGTGTGGACCTTCGTGATCTGGGTGCTCTACGCCGGATACATCCACGCGCGCGCGACGCGCGGCTGGCGCGGCACCCGCTCGGCGTGGCTCTCGATCGTCGGGTTCGGCGCCGTGATGTTCAACTTCACCATCGTGAACATGTTCTTCAAGGGGATGCACGTCTACAGCGGCCTGAGCTGAGGCATCCCGCCCTCGCGCTGGGCTGGCTCGTGCGAGGCGCTCGGCAGAGGACGTGCGTTGCAGACTGCGCGTGGTGCGCGGATCGCACGCGCACCGTGGGTTTCTCACGGGACTGGAGGCACGCGCCGCGCGGCACTCACGCACACCGAGGCTCGCCTGACGCGGACCGTATTCAGTCTCTTCGACACGGCCAGCCCGCTGAGGGCCCGGAAATCCGCGGCGCGGTCGGCGGCGCCGGCACGGAGAGACTGAATACGGAACGCGCAGGCCGCCGGCCCCGGGGCCCCGGGGTCCTGGGCCCGGAGCCGGGGCCCTGCGGGCGGCCCCGGGATCAGGCGAGGGCGGGGGATGCCTGCAGCAGCGACTTCGCCGAGGCGGTGCGCCGGCGGGCGACCACGATGACGGTCGCGACGAACGCGAGCGCGGCCCACACGATCATCCCCGAGAGCGCCGCGCCGAGCCCGCCGGCGGAGGTGAGCGCGGCGAGCATCGCCTGGTAGACGGGCGTCGTCGGCATGAGCGCTGCGAGGGACGACAGCACTCCCGGGACCGTCGAGACGATGCCGGTCGCGACCGCGAGCACTCCGACGAGTGCCGACAGCCAGCGCCCCGCCCCGCCGAACACGGCGACGAGGGCCTGGTTCACCGCGGCGAACGCGACACCCGCGATGACCGCGATGCCGGCGAAGCCCCACCACGTGGCGGCGTCGTAGTCCGCGGCGAGTTGCACGACGCCGGCGACGAGCAGGCCCTGTCCCGCGCCGATCGCAGCGGCGGGTGCGAGGGTGCGCAGCGCGAGCAGCGCGGACGGGCGGCGTGAGCTCAGCGCGTGCCGCGGCACCGCCTGCAGGGCGACGAACGATGCGAGGCCGCCGAACCACAGCGCCAGCATTGCGAGGAGCGGGACCGCCGATGCGCCGAACAGGTTCGAGGAGGTTCCGGTCGTCGTCACCGGGTCGGCGACGACGGATGCCAGATCGTTCGCCTGCTTGTCCGTGTAGCCGGGGACAGAGGTCGACGCCTGGGTGAGGCCGTCGGCGAGGGACGCCGTTCCTGTCGACAGACCCTTCACGCCGTCGGCGAGGCTCTGAGCGCCCGTGGCGAGCTCGGTCGCACCCGACGAGAGTGCGGCGGCGCCGTTCGCGAGTCCGGTCGCGCCGGTCGCGGACTGGTCGAGCCCGGCGGCGATCGTGCCGAGGCCCGTCTGCAGGTCGGTGGCGCCCTTCGTGAGCTGGTCGACGCCCTGCGCGGTCTGGCCGAGGCCCTGCTGCACACCGCTCGCGTAACCGGCCGCGTAGCCGGCCGATGTCGCGGACTTCTGCACGTCGCCCGCAAGACCGCCGAGCGCGAGGCACACGGCTCCCTGCTCGGCGGAGGTCGGCTTCGCCGGCGGGATGCAGTTGTTCTGTGCCAGCAGCGTCTGGTACGTCGTGGCGAGAGCCTTCGTGTCGGCCGCCGCGGCGCCCGCGTAGCTCGCGGCCGTCGCGGCGGTGCCGCCCAGCGTGCCCTCTGCGGTCGAGGTCAGCTGGCCCGAGACCTGCCGGAGGCCGTCGGCGAGCTGGCCGGCGCCGCCCGCCGACTGCCGGGTGCCCCCGGCCAGCGCGGTGAGCCCGGCGGAGAGTTTCGTTGCGCCATCGCCCAACTGCGTCGCACCGGAGCCGAGCGCCGTCGCCCCCGCGGGCAGCTGCGCCGCGCCGTCGGCGGCCTGGGTGGCGCCGTCGGCGAGTTTGTGCGCGCCATCGGCCGCCTCACCGAGCTTGTCGCCGAGCGTCGTGAACCCGAGGAACACGTTTTGCAGGTACGTCGTCGACAGCTGCTCTCCCAGGACGGATGCCGCGGCCGCCGCCACCTGGGACGTGATCGCGTCGTCGACGATGAGGCTGTCCGGCGAGGTCTGTGCCGTGATCGTCGCCTTCTCCGGAGTGCCGCCCGACCCGTCAGAGGCGCCCGCCGTGGACGTCGCCGCGGCGGAGAAGTTCTCCGGGATCGTGATGACCGCGTCGTACGTCCCGTCGGCAAGCCCCGCCGCGGCATCCGCGGTGTTGGAGATCGTCCAGTCGAGATTCGACGGCAGATCGTCGGAGCCCTTGACGAGCCCGGCCGTCAGCTGGCGCCCGAGGGGCACGTACTGCCCGTTGATCGTGACCGGCTTGTCGTTGTTCACGATCGCGGCCCTCATGTCGCCGAGACGCTCGGCGGGGTTGTAGAGCGACGCGACGAGGATGCCGCCGATGACGACGGGCAGGAGCAGGACGCCGATCAGGGTCAGCCAGGTCACCGGCCGACGGGAGCGGGCGCGTTCGATGGGGAGGGTCATGACGGGATCACCTCGGTCGAGGACGAAAGGGGGGAGAGGGCGAGCGCGGTCACGCCCGGGCGGTGTGCATCGGCCAACAGGTCGAACGCGGCGCCGTCGCGGCGAGCCGAGGCGACGATCGTGAGCGCGAGGTCACCCCGCCGCTGCCCAACCGCCTCCGCGGCGTCGCGCAGCAGGGCCGCGGCCTGATCGCGGTCGGAGCCGACGAGGGTGTCGATCCCGTCGATCGCGACGAGGGTCGTGCCTCCGGCGAGGGCGCGGCGCAGTTCGCGCAGCGGATCGGGGGCGCCGTCGAGCAAGGCGACGCCCACGTGCGCGCGCACCCACGCCGCGCGGCCGGGCAGCAGGTGCCCGGCGACACGCAGCCGCCCGGCGGTCGGGTCGAGCCGGCCCGCCGCCATCAGCACGAACGCGCGCCCCGCGCGGGGGTCTGCGGCCGTCACGAGCAGGGTCTCGCCCTGAGCGATGCGGAACGCGGCATCCGCGAACAGCACGACCTCGCCGACGCCGCGTCCGCCGTCGACCGTCACGCCGACGCCCTCACCGACGAGCGGTGCGCGGCTGCCGGGTTCAGGCCACTCCGCCAAAGCCAGTTCGCGCTCGACGGCCTCGCCCTCGATGTCGAAGTGCGGCAGTGCGCGGTCGAGCCAACGGGGCATCCACCACGCCTTCTCGCCGAGGAGAGCCATGATCGCGGGTCCGAGCGTCATGCGGATGAGGAACGCGTCGATCGCGATGCCCGCGGCGAGCCCGAGGGCGATGGGTTTGATCGACGTGTCGCCTTCGGGAACGAACGCGGCGAACACGGCGAACATGATCACGGCGGCGGCGGTCACGACGCGTGCCGAGGCGGTGAACCCCGAGCGGACGGCGCCGATCGCGGTCTGCCGGTCGGCGCGGCCCCCGCGCGCGCGGCGGGTGTGGACGTAGTCCTCGCGCATGCGCGAGACGAGGAACACCTCGTAGTCCATCGCGAGCC
>ERZ781399.3102-NODE-3102-length-12977-cov-4.304519_pt1 | contig 12977 bp, 11 predicted proteins | sample MGYA00511014_ERZ781399 | MGnify/ENA primary metagenome ERZ781399 (study PRJEB29847, sample SAMN06458254) | wastewater metagenome | isolation source: Wastewater bioreactor | place: South Africa: Cape Town | study: EMG produced TPA metagenomics assembly of the...
GACTATCGAATGTTCGAGAGCCACTCGCTGTAGTTGGCCGTTGTTGATTAACAATACGTTGTATCGTATCTTGACCTTGAGCTAGATAAATAAACGAAAGTATTTATACACAAAGATTTTCTTAACGATTACTAGTTCCACCAAAACTCGGAAAATAAGCAGCATTCGAACCACCTGTTCGATTCCATTTATCCTCTTGATCTGAATCATCATTGAAATCATCTTGTCGTTTTTGAACTAGAGTTGTTGCTGTTGCTATTACTGCCGTTGATTTTTTTAACTGAAAAAAAAAGTTGATTAAGTATAAAAATCGCGTGTTTTCTTTTTCAGTTTTCTCTCGTACTGTTTCAAAGTCTGACCAATCATCATCATCATCATCGATAACAGTTGATTTTTGCAAATTTGTTTGTGTCGAACTTTTATCTTAATAAATACGATAAATATTTAGTCAAGATTTGGATTTCTCAACATACTATTCGCATTAAAACTCAGATCATCAAAGAAATCGAATCCAGATTGATCTAAGACATAGAATATAGAAATATTTTTAAAAAATGTTTTAGCTATTTTTTCATACTCATGATGATTGATTTCGAGGATTAGAAAGAGTAACAAGATTCAAGCGAACGTTTGAAAGGATTCTTCCTCTTACGTTTTCTTCTTCATCGGACTTTATGGTTTCCATGGTTAAACCTTAACAAAACATGCTTCGTCAGATGGCAGTATATACCTGCAGGAAAAGTAATTTGCTAGTATCATATTTCAATTTCAATTCACTCAATCAATCTTATACTTAGGACATTCGCCTCGTTAACTTTACGTCAGCTTTTGTACTTTTTCATATAATTTCGCATATGACTCAAATATGGTATCCTGAGGCATATTTTTTTGTGATTCAAAAGAAAAAAGAACATCTGACGTATGCATGTTTACAGATATATTAAAATTTGTACTTTTTTCGGTTAATAGTCGATCATATAAAGATAAAAATATCAATTAATTGCTTGTTCTTTGATCCCTGATCATTAGAATACAGAAGAGGCCGTAGATTGTATTCTTGTTTTTTTGTTCTACTTTTTCAGTATCACAAACGTGTATTTACACCTGATCTTTTTGAGTTTGATTAGTCGTAGGAAGATAAAGTCATGAACGGAACTGATGACTAAAAAACAAAAGGACATAAAAGTCATTGTGTCATTTTATGAAAGTCATATATTTTCCTTCCGAATCTTGATTGATGTTTTTAATCAAACCGTGCGACAGGTAGATGATACGGTTTAGAGTCTGATTTTTATTGATGATAAACGCGTGATTTCAGTATGACGATGTACTATACTTACATTCAATATTTTCCCTGTTGTTTTTTTTCTCATACGCAAAGGTTACTACTAGAGTCGAGTATAGATGCATCATGTGTTACTTCAGTACACATACTATTTTCTTTCTCTCTCTCTCTCTCTCTCTCTCTCTCTCGTTCTCTCATAATACTCCAAATAAATAGACGACGTTTTATTCGATATTAATCAGAAAAATAAAAACTTAAAGTATATATTTCTTTGATAGAAAAGAAAAAAGATAATAAATTATGCTCATTGAAAAAGCAACGAATGCTCAAACACAAGTTCAACTTATTCCATATACAGGCATGGTTAATCCTGAACATATCAATCAACTAAATTGTATTCCAATCGTACAAATCAATGATGATCAAACGAATGATTCAGTTTATTTAGAGAATCTTTTCGTTGAAGATTATCTTCGTAAATCTCATGATTTTCGTCAAACAGAACAAATCGATCATTTACCAATTGAAATTCGTCTTGGTACGGTTTACACATATCAAAATCGTCGTCAACAAATACAATATCCTCATAGTCTTCAATGTGAACATGTCAATGCCGATGATTTACGTAAAGAAGAACGTCGTGCACATCAAGATAAACATTTTCTCATTACATTCAATAAAAATAAAGGCATCAATGATCTTCAAACATTCGAATATGAATTAACATGCAAAGGTTTTCGACAAATACATAATTATCAATTAACATATCGTTTATATTTACGTCATGAAAATAAACGTTTAATTCTTGAATTAAAACGAAATCTTCAAAATCCAAAATCGTTCTCTGTTAAACGTTTATTAAAATATTCATCGAAATTTACACATATCGATATTGTAAAATCGAAAATGAATTCCAATTGTCCGAATACATTCGATGATATTTATGACATACGTACATCAATTGGTAAAGCATCCGATGAAGAAGAATTACATATCAACGATGATTATTGTAATTTTCTACAAATTAAAGATTTAGAAAATTGCGTTTTCGAACATTTATCTGCTCAAGGCGATTGCATTTTTCAATTCAATCGAAATCTTCTGAATTTCTTCGATTTCTTTCAAATTAAACAAACGCGTACGTACGAATATTCGTGTGTGGATAGTCGATTTTTTGGTGTACGAATAGTCATCGAACATCAAACAGGTTACGATATGAATTCACATGCACGTACAACAACGCCTTGTTTACAAACGAATAATGTTATTATCGCTAAATTACTTTCACATGATTTTATTGATGACGAAGCTAAACGTATTTGGTTTATTGGTCAATGGTTGTCTGATCTTGCAACACAATGTACAAATTCGAATTTACCAATGAATAAAAACTTTTGTCGACGACCTCGACGTATGCTTCATGCAACTCGACGTACAGTCAGATAAATCTTACTTGTTTTTTGTCTGTTTGTTGCCTATTAGACAATAAAAAGAAACATCGATACATCGATCTATACTGAGAGAACAGCGTTCTATTTGCTTTTTATTTGAATCGTTTGATTTTGCTCGGACAGATCATCACACATATCTTTGGGCAACAAGAAAAAAAAAGAACGAGAAACTAACATAAGCGAAGATCAAAATCACAATATACAGATAAATAAAAACTGCACACACTTGTAATTATAACTATGTTTTTTTTGTTGTTTTCTTAGGTTTTGAACAATGTTCACTGTTTTGTACTGTATGTGTGCAAAGAATAAAACGGTAAAAAGAGAAAAGATGTATTGGCAAGACAAAGAAAAGAAAAAAAAGAAGAAGACGACGACGAAGAAGATTAGTATCTGTGCATATAATAAATGTGTGTTTGTGTGTGAGAGAGAGAGAGATGTCCATTCTCGTTTGAATTGTTGTATTCGATCGAGTTTTATAAATGATCAATTAAATCATGTTTTTGTTTCATGGATAATTGTTGATCTTGACGAGGATCACGTTTGCGAGCATGTTGAGCTTTTAATTTTTCTCGATATTCAGCGGCAGACATTTCTAAATCCGAACGAAAATGATTTGCTTTTTGATTTGAATGAAATTTACTTAATTCAAGCGGATCTCCTGAACCATTTGATGGCGATACTTGAGATGGACTAGTACGTGAAATATCGGTTTTAATTGGTTTCAATTGAGTTTTTGGCGACGCATTTTCCGATGATGGCAGATCTTGTTCATGACCATTGTCGTGTTCGTAATCACGATCTGATGTTCTTGAGATTGTCGGTGAAGCATTTGTCTATTAAAAAGAAAACAACAATGATAATGTTCGAATTTGTCTTCGTCTTCTAATCCTTTCGATATTTGTAATCGGAGATCAGAGACACAAAAAAAAACGCTGATAGTTCTCTTATCTCAGAAGATTATCAAATTCTCTTGAAGAACAACAAGACAAAAAAAAACGAACATTTCTATATCCAACGATATCTGAGTTCTAATATTTCGATTTAACATAAAATGAAAACTGATCTTGTTAATTTCATCTCTTACTTTAGTTGTATGTGTAACGGTTGGACCGGTAAAATCAGTAACATGTTTGTATTCTCGATTGGATTCATTTGATAATGTTCGTGTTGCTTTTTCTACAATAGGTGACGAATGACTTTGTTCAATACTATGAGGTGATTGTCGATCATTTTCTAATGCAAAAAAAAAATCAAAATCTAATTATGCTTTCGAAATTTTCAATTTCAAACCTGATCCATCGCGAATTTCCGTTTCATGTTTTTCAACATTTTCATCCGAACTTCGAACAATAATCGATTGATTTTTATAATAAGTATCAGCTTCAGGATCGATAACAAGTAGAATAACTTCTTCAGGATATTTCGTACCATTTCTTGTAACACCTTCTTTTATTCTTGATACAACTTGTTTATGATTTTCATTTCCAATGGGAACAAAATTAACTTCAATGATACGATCGTATTCTCGTAGGCCGGCTGATTCAGCCGGTGAATCGGCATCGACTTTGCCAATAAATTGACCTGGTTTAGATTTTTCACAATGTAAATTAAATCCGTAGCCAACAAAATTTGGCCATCGACGAAGATGACATAAACGTGGCCGAGGTGCGTCACTCATTTCACCGTTAGCTGTCATTGAAAAAGAGAGAAAAAAAACACGGAAAAACGGTTTATATTACTCTTCGCAAGTTAAATCTAAAAGAAAAACAAAAAAATTTTTTTCTTCGTTTCTCTTTGAAATCAAATGAATATGAATAATAGGAGAAATCGAAAGAAAAACTGAGTAAATTTGCGTGCCTACTTGTCGACTCAAAGATCGAACTAGAAACAAATATGTGCAACCACGACGGATACGAAGGCTTTGATCAAAGCAAATAATGAATAAGAAAACGATTGCTCTCCTTCACTATACAACATTGATCATCATCATCATCGTCGTCGTTGTCGACAAGGGATCTGTTCTCGTTCTCTCTCTCTCTCAATAGTATTTGATTTGTTGTTATTCTCTCACTTTCTCATTTTTCTTTTTCTTCTTGTCATATATTAAGACGAAAAAAAAAAGTTTATCATATATTCGAAATAATTTTCGTCGTATTTCTTCATCTCCCTCTCTCTCTCTCTTTTATAAAGTAAACAATCATTTTGAAAAAAGAATCTATTCGATTTCATCGACTCTAAAACTTCATTACTTTTGTTTTTCGAAGACAAGCTATTAACGAAGTACAATCAATGAATGTCTCTTCTAAACGATTACAATGCAAATATGTTCAATCGTCTATGTTGATGTTGGCACCTCCTCCTTCACTTACTCGCGCACGTCCGAACGAGAGAGAGAGAGAGAGAGAAAAAAAAGATTGTCCGAGCAAGATTACTAAAATAGGCGAGCGAGAGAAAGAAGAAGAAGAAGAAAAAAGAACAATGCAAAACGTCTGCATGTAGATAATTGAACGAAAAAAAGAAGAAGAACGGCTGTTCTCACTTTTCGGACATGGGTATACTATTGCGTAGACTGCATTCGAACTAATCAATATTGTGTAAAAGATACTAATAAAAAGCAGCTCGGCGCACACACATACTATTCGGGCATACTGAAAGAAGAAAAAAAAAGAAATGCATTCAGTCAGTTAGTGATTTGTTTTTTTTTCTTGTTAAAGACATTGACTAATAAAACACGAAAGAGAAAAATGCTCGAATGAAAATAACAACATACATATTTTCTAACAATATCTTGCTGAAAGAACGAATAAATGCCAAAAAAAATAATAATAAATAGACAAAAAGAGAGAGAGAGAGAAAGAGAAAGACAGACGAAAATATTCGTGCTTAGAAAACTGTTAATTATATTCTTATGTTTTCTAAATCGATATCAAGAATAAAAACAAACAGATCAATAAAAAGACAAAACAAAAACGGAACAATAATAATAATCATCATCATGCAATGAAAATGTCTATTTCTTTCCACGTAGAAATTTACCATATGCTGATTTACTTTCGAATAGACTACGTATAGTAATAACTTGTATGATTGTAACTGTGATCATTAAACATAGATTTAATGTTGACCAGAAATTAATACGAGAATAATTATTTTCAACTAATAAACGATCTTGTACTTCGTAGTTTTTAAAAACACCTTGATAACGTTGTGCTGTTTCCATATTACTCCAAATACGTTGAAATAAATCCTAAGAAGACAAGTCAAAATCAATGAAAACATCTCGTTTTTTTTTTACTTTAATATCTTGTAATTTCGTTTGTAGATCACCAAGTTGATCTTTTTCAACTTGTTTCATCCATTCTTCTGTTTCCTGTTCGAAATCTTGTTGACCATGTTCATTAAGTGGTCGTAAACTAAAGTAAACTTGTTTTTGACTAAAACGTGAAAATGCATTGTCTAAACAAAAACGATATTCGCCTGTTTCTTCTAATTTTAATGTTTGATGTCCATCACGTTTCTTTAAATCCGAATGAAGAACACGATTTGATGGTGAATAAAGCCAATAATTAATATCTAAATCACCACCGGCTAATACTTCATATTCAACTTCAATTGTTTTGCCTTGTTCAAGTATTTGATGAAAACATTCACGTTGATTTGCTGGAACAAGCACAGTTAATTCAATATCAAACGTATGAATAGAACAGATCAATTGAAGAGTTGTAATAATAAGAAGAACGAGATTCAATTTAAACATGATTTCAAAAACAAAACAAAACTCGTCTGTTGTTGTTGTTTTTTTTCGGTTTTCTAACTATGAATTACGAATATGTGATTGCTTATCTATTCCATATTTAACCGACAACGAACGACGACGCTGTGGACGTGGTAGTACATTGCATTGTATTTCCCACATTGAATAGATATCGCTACTTGCTACTACATTATTTGATTGATAGTAAAAATTACAATTGAAAGAAAAATGTTCTTTGATTTATGAGAAAAGATATTTACGGAATGATTAATGTATCAACAGATTTATCTAATTACTTATTTAAGTGAGATAAAATAGAAAACATTGTCATTATATCTTTGTGTTTTGTTTTTCGTAATATTTATTTACTTCGAACGTGTTCGTATTGAATCATAGAATCATAATCATCGTACTGAACGTGAGACATTTATTCAAGCCTGAATATATTAAAAACATACAATACAAATGTACATGTCTTATACAAAATGTGGATCAAATATTGCGTCAAATATAAATTTTGAGCTCAACTCATGTTAATTCGAACTAATAAAATCCGTTGGATCAGAGAGTAAAAAAGCGTGTGTGTGTGTTTTTTTTGGCAAGATAATTAATTGCAGTGGAGCAAAAGAACACTAAATTAAAAATACGAATAAGTTTTTGATAATTATCTGTAATCAGACATCGGCATATCTGACACAGAAAGAAGATTCTCATGTATATGCTTTGATTTATTGTTGGTAATATAAACAGGTTTTTTTTTTAATTTAAAACGATATTGAGATGGTTTTTCCGATTGTAACTAATAAGAAATGAGTTCATCAATGCGATGCGTTCGTACGCATGACTTACATGGAACAATTGCATTTAAACATAAATGCCGATTTTCTACTTTGATACACAAACAAGCGAAGGATGTTGATGCTATTTTATCGAACTAACAAACAGGTCCAACGGAAGTCAACGCTTATATATTTCGAAATGATTTTCTTTCTTTTTTTTTTCTTCTTCGTCTTTTTCCTGTCTTTTCTCTCTTTCTTTTTGCTCGTATTCGTCTATAATAATATCTATTCGAGTGAAAATCTATGACAAAAAAGAAAGCACTCGTTTTCCTGTGTCGCTATATTTCAGCATGGGCGATTAATAATTCCTCCTAGTGAATTAGAATACTATAAATAATTAAACGATATTTCGTTTTTTTTGTTAAATTCTTGTTTGAATCCTATCTTGCGTTTCACTTTTATGTAATAGATAATATTTAACTTCATTTTAGATTAACATCGGTTCAGTGAGCAGTCAAATTTTCAGTGCAATGCAAAGGACGTGAGTACCGGTTCTTAGTTTTTGTACTTAACTAAAAATCAAAGTACATAGTTTTTGTTTCAAACAAAAGATTTTGATAGACGTAAATAATTCGATGAGCATAAAAGAAAAAAAATATATTAATAGGCTTAACTTTAAATAGTTATTTACCCTTAAAGTATCCATTAAATAGGACTAAATTTGGCAATTTCCTGTCTGATACAGTCAGTTAGGCCTAATGAGTAAGATGTAAACAAAAGTTTTCTGTCAATCTTTCTAGTTCGTTTAATTTTCAGAGATATTACATGTAAATCATATGCGAATAGAATTTTTTTTTTAAATTGTTGTCAGATTAAAAATTCAGGTCAAGCTGTCTGAAAGATTTATAATTACGTTAACAGCATGATGATTTATATTTCAAATATTGTTTAAATATTCTTGTACCACACAAAAATCGATCTCTGCTTGACATGTCAAATGTCTCTAATAGATCCAACCAGTTTTTCGGAAATATAATTCATTGTGACAGATGATAATAAAAATATCAATTAGTTTATCTTAGCATAGATGGAAAAGAAAAACCCATTGAATAAGTGTATCCCTAATAAAGAATATTCTACTATTGCGTTTGTCGCCTAGTTGAAAGCTAATCATTTTGGTAAAGACTTTATTTTTCTTTCATTAAGTTTGCTAATCGATATCGATGAGTATATATACGTTTTGGATCTTATTTTGTGTATTGGAAAAAAAAGATGAAAGGCAAAATGAGAAACAAAAAAAACAACACATGGAAAATTGTCTGTAATTATTGAGATTCGATTTATTTATGAGTTCTGGATGGATCTTGGACGTATTAAACGCAATGCAAAGTTGATAATTACTGCACCCATTGAAACAAAGAGAAAAAACTAAAGAAAGAAAGAGAGATATAGAGCAAAAAACCTATGAATACTACTTACTGAAGCAGATGCGGCCGCTCCTTTACGTTTATAACCACCAATATAGTTTTGTGTATCTTTCATCTTCTTTTCCCATGCCGCAGCGCAACATCCAAGTATAAGATAAATACCACCGAATACTAACATAATAATAATAAACTAAAATTTTAAAAATAATTTTAAAAAAACATAGATAACACGTAGTGAGTTATTTTCTTACAATGGTATCGAATATAGCTGGCAAACGATTAATGAATCCTGTAACATGAAGAATTGTATCAACAAGCGTAAGAAATAAACCGAAGCAAGCAAATACAAGTATGGCATTTCGTGTATGAAATGCGCTCACTTTTGCCTTTGAAAACGAACTGTATTTATCAGCCCGCTTTGCATTATCTTTATCAGCAACAGCCGCACTTATAATAACGCAAACAAGCGCAATCTAATATTGAAAATGAAATAGTTAATTCAAGTGTTTAGTTTTTTTTTTATTAATCTACTTACAATAATAACAATATTTAATATTCCATGAATAGATTTTAAAAATTTGAATCCAGTTACACATCGTGTACCACGTGCTGATGCTCGATCTTCTGGTTCATTAGCACTTCCGGAACCGTAGGTTGGCGTGATAGTAGGCGGCGAATGACGGCCATTGCCACTCGAATAATTTATATCCGTACTCATTTAGTTTTCTTATCTAAATATCTTAAAGCGAAAAAAAACAACTTATTCAGAATTTCTAATCAACCTCACATAGATAGACACACACATATATATATATTCTCAATTTTCTTTTACGCATCTTTCAATAGATTAATTCTCATACTCAATAGCTCCCTTTTGCTTTGCATAGCGCAGATTTATTTTTATCAACTACGGTAGGGATTTTTTTGCGTTCGAACTATTTCGATTGCTCATCGTCACCGTTGTTTTTTTCTTTTTCATTCGCCACGAAAACGTATTTAACATCGATTTAGCGTTGATGTTCTGCTTGATTGCTTCGCCATAGGAGACAACGAAATTAATACGATCATATATATTTATATATTCATCAGTCAAGTAATATGAAAAAAGTACATAAAGTGTAATCGATAGGTTAAAAGGAAATTTGAAACAAAACAAAAAATCATATATAAAGAAACGTTTGTTTGTTTCTTTTTTTTTTGTTAACAATGCAAATCATTTATCAAAAAATCTTTTCACATATAAAAGCGAGAAAAAGATTATCATTAATGAGTGTGCATATATATTTTGTTTTGTTAATACTCTCCATTGACGAATAATTTTTATATCTATTTATTCTTGATTAGAAATACATGTTTAGAAAGCTGATGTATATTAAAACCGACAGAAGTATTTACTTAATAGATGAGAAACGAAAAACAAAAAAAATATATATATATTGAGAGAAAGCCTCGTGCGTTCTTATCTGATGGCGATCATCGACTGTTGATGAGTCGTTTCTTGAAGTTTTTTTTTTACATATTATCCCGTTTATATATCTGCGTACATCTGTCGATCTTAAATATTATTTATCTGAGACATTTCAACGAAAAGGAATTGTCATCTGACGTCTCGTTTTCTTTCTTCCGCATCATCGTCATCGTTGTTGTCGTCTTCATCTTTCTGACTGTTGATATGCAAATTGTCCAGTGACAGATATTCTATACAATAAAATAGAAATTGCCCCTATCCAATTTGACTTAATATAATAACAAAAACATCCCAAGAATCTTCAACATTGAAGTATATCACTTTCAATATGGACGTATCACCGATCGAAACTTATTATTACAGGCAAGTGAATAAACTAACCTACCTCAGAGACAGACAGACAGAGGGAGAGAAAAACGACAGATTCGTAAATCATGTATTATCATTAAATATCGATCTAGTTGATTGTTTTTAAGATAATTTATAGAGACTAAACGTGCGTGGTTGAAATCAATACATTGGTCTCCTATCAAGTACAATCATAGATTGCCAGACTAACTGCTGGATATGTATGCAAATAAATTTGATTATTTTTGCATTTAATTATGAGTTTTCAAAAGCGAATATCATCTGTCGCAAAAAAAGTTACCCAGTATTTTCTGGTTTGAATGTACGGCGTACATATTCACGCCCTTCCTTCTTTCTAGGTTTCGTTTTTAGAATGTGCGATATCGACGTACATCTGTGGTACGTCCGTTATTCAGTTTCAATTTGTTTCCCCCATTTAAAATCTTTTTTTTTTCTGTTGTTGAAAATTGAAACTCGGATTGATCTATTGATGATCTTTCATATTTCACTGATAAGAAAATCGAAACGTTGAATCGTGATAGGTTTCTGTCTTAGTTTCTTTTTTTTGTAATTATATATTCTATTCATGATCTTGAAATATGTCAGACAATATCGTTTAATAAGAGAATTGTATTTAATAATTTCCTTTGATTTTCATCTAGTCAATTAGAATCAGTTCAGTTGTTTTTTGAGTGAAATTTTGTCTTTTTTTCTCGAAGAAAAAAAAACATGAAACTGTGCACATGAATTACAATTAAAATTTCTTTATTTTAAGTGCATGATTTTGACCAATTGTAGGCAATGAAACAATATACGAATGGTTTCTTTCATATCTACAATTATAGTCAATGTTGTTTTCAAAACGATTGTTAGATGTGTTCAGGGGTTGCTCTATCTTCTTGTTTTTCTTGGTGACAAAAAAAATCGATTCGTTGTATTTTTTTTTCTTATATTAATTTTCTTTGTATTGTCTGTTATTAAATAATTTCTTGTTCTTCCTGCTGTTGATATGCGGGTTTTTCTTTTTCATTATTAGATCGAAATCAAAAATGAAAGAAAAAGAGAGAGAGAGAGACACACGCACGCATACACAAACATAGAGAGAAAGTAATGCGGGGATGAGAGGAAGAGAGAAAAAAAACAGGAGGACATGCAGACATAATGATTAAAGAAAAAAAGTTTTTTCTTCACTTATTTTATGATGGTGTGGGTGTTCTTGATTAAAAGTCATTCTTCAGCAACCATCAGATAAATCTTCTGATAGAATAAAAAGAAAGAAATCAACGACAGCAACTATAGATACGTTGTATCTTGCATAATTCTCTTCTTTTTTCGTTTAACTTCGAATTAAATTCAATTAATTGATCGTCATTTTCGAGAGCGAGAAAAGAAAATATTTTTGATGTTATTATTAATTTAAATCAAAACATCGACAACAGGAAAAAAAACAGAAACAAACATGCAAAGACAATTTAATCGAAGTACACTTTTTGGTTATTTTCGGTAAATATATATATATATATATATGTCGTTGTGTTTTGTTTTTCTATTCGTACTTGAATACGATCTTTCTTATGTTTTAATTGAACGTTGAAAGATTACATTTATTTCTATCAACAAGAAGAACTAGGCTAATCGATCAATTAGATTGACAATTTAATAAAGACGGAAAACACTATTAACATATTAAGATATAAGACTTGTTGAAAAATATCAGCACAAATAAAAAAAGAAAAGACGATGATGGGAGAAAATGAAACAAAAGAAAATAGGTTAGTTTTTTTGCTTTATTTTTGTTGTTGTTGCTGTTGTTCTTCGTAATGAGTTCTATTACTTGTTGATCTCCATTCATCCTCACAATTTCCGTCAGTTACTTTTATTAAAAAACAAATCGATGAACACAGCAAGAGATAACAGCCAGGTCATACACTCGACTACACATCTAATCGAGATAAAGGAAATTTTTTTATGTCTTTGTGACCAGAGAAAAAGAAAAACTAAGAACAAAGTTTTAAATAGGATTTGTCCTTAGACTGTTCGTCCTTCTTTGTACACGTCATTTCAATATAAGAAATTGAATCTATATTTATAAACATTTGTTTATGATGAAAAAAAAGAGAATACAAACAACAGTGTATTTCGATCTATTGTCAAACAATAGTATCTCCAATATAATAGCCGTTTCCGGTTGTTTCGAACAGTCTTGTGTATCAGCATATAAAATGCAGAAAAAACAGAAAGAAAGAACGAAAGAGTGGAAAAAGAAAAAAGAAGTCAAGCCATGAAATGAATAGATAATATCTTTTTTTTGTTTCTGCCAAAGAGACATACTTATATATATATATATTTTTCTTGTGTTTCATTCATACCGATTGATTCTTTTTTTAGTATGTCTGGTTGTACAGGATTGAATCGTTCTCGTGAAGATTTCTATTATTTACAAAAAATACACCCAGATAATA
>ERZ781399.3104-NODE-3104-length-12974-cov-3.688366_pt1 | contig 12974 bp, 6 predicted proteins | sample MGYA00511014_ERZ781399 | MGnify/ENA primary metagenome ERZ781399 (study PRJEB29847, sample SAMN06458254) | wastewater metagenome | isolation source: Wastewater bioreactor | place: South Africa: Cape Town | study: EMG produced TPA metagenomics assembly of the...
TGAGGTCGACCAGCTCGGCCCATCATTTGCAAAACATCAGTTATAGGAAAGTCAACATATCGATGTGTTTTACCATCGTAATATTCTGTTCCTTTGATAATAACTAAATGAGCCGGAAAATTGACACCCCAAGCTAATGTTGAAGTTGCAACGAGAATTTGTATGCGTTGATTAACGAATAATTCTTCGACAATATGTCGATCACGATCTTTCAAACCGGCATGATGAATACCAATGCCAAATGATAATGTTAACCGTAGACTTTTATCTTGAATTTGTGTTAGTAAATTATTGATTTCATATTCAGGCATGTTCAACCATTGTTTAGGATTGTCATCCATAAGTAAATATTTCGTTAGGTCTTCGGCAGTTAAACGTGTTTGCCGACGACTACTAACGAAAATGAGAACAGGTTTATTCGGTGAATGTGTACGAATAGCTTGATAAGCCGGTTTATTCATTGACATACAACGTGGACAGTAATGTTTGCCAGGATAACCTTGAATATGAGCTTCTAATGGAACAGGTCGAACACTGGGTCGAAAATTATAGAGACCAATTGTTCCTGTAATGTTTAACCAGTCAGCTAGATCTCGTGCATTGGCAACTGCAGTTGATAGACCGATGATTCTCAATGGTCGTTCGGTATGTGAAGCAATGAAATTCGTTCGAGAAACGATGACTTCTAGAACTGGACCACGATCTTCGCCTAACATATGAATTTCATCGATAATTAACAAAGCAACTTGTTTGACATAGGAACGTGTTTGCCATGAACGACTCATACCGTCCCATTTCTCTGGTGTTGTGACAATAACATCAGCTAATTGTATTGCACGTGTATCAGGTGTAAAATCACCGGTTAATTCGATCACCTTCTTTCCCAGACGTTCTTCGAAACGAACCTTCCAATCTTGAATACGTTCTCGAACGAGAGCTTTCAATGGTGCAATATACACACATTTCATATCGGGATAGTGATTAAAAACTCGAAACATTGCGATTTCAGCAGCAACTGTTTTGCCTGAACCCGTCGGTGAACCGAGCAATGTATTGTAATTTGTATGATATAGACAATGAAATAATTGTGTTTGAATGGGATTGAAATGTTTGAATCGAAAGAGTGCTTCGTATTGAGGATTGCCTAGGGCAGTGATTGGCAAAGGATCGAGATCTAATAATTCTGTATGAGGCATGTGTCTTTCAGGTAGGATTAGATTTTGAAATGAAATGATTGTTGTCGTGTCTGAGCCGAGCCATCGATCGCTAATAGCTCGAACGTAGTATTGATTTGCTAATGGTTCGATAATTGGAATCGTGAAAACAATTGTTTGTGGTTCTTGAAATTTAACTTGTTTTTTAGTAATAATAAAATATTCGGAATGATAGATATTGTCCGTATCAGGATCTTCGATCCAAATCCAAAATTGTTGGCACATATTTCCATGAATCTTATCCGACCATTTAAAAGCTGCTGTGATCGTTAGTTTAATTCTCAGTACTGTTCGTGTTATCGGTTGAATTTGCGTTTCAATATCTAAGATTGGAATATGCGATGCATAGGTTTTTATTTCTTTGCCTAAACGTGCATTATGTATCATGGTGCCGATATCTTTCGGGTCCATTTCGAGTAAACGTTCGGGTGTCAATTGTTTGGCGTCGAGTTTTTGAAGAATTTCTGCATTGATATATTGAGAAAATTGCCAGAGAGGATTCACTGTATCCCATATACGTTGTTCGACGGTTTTAGCAAGACGAAGTAAACGTGAGGATAATGTTGCCCATGAACGTTTGAGAACGACTTCGAATAGTGCTCGTATCAAACGAACAACGTTTTGATTGACATAGGACATGTCAGAAACGAGAGAGAATGAATTGATTTGAGCACGTGATACATACGATTGCATGAGAATATTAACTTTACCGTGAACATGTTCAGCACCGCCTTTAATCGGTAAATGACAATAATTCGAATACAAAAGATCGAGTTCGTCGAGTTCATCATCACGAACTTTTAATTGAGAAAATTCATCGGCTAATGATAGAAGTCCCAGGAGTTCAGCTTCGGTCATAAACCGATTTGAAAGATGTTCATTGATTGTTTCAATGGTAACATAATTGATATAATAATGTGAAGCTGTTCGACCGAGATCTGTTGCAAATAAATATTCATTCTTCTCTTCGAAACGTATCATATGTGCTTTATCTAGTTCTTGTGCTGCTTTGATAATTAAATCTCGTGTAAAACTATTCAGATGCGGATCCATTGTTTTCATATGTGCATTGATACCGTATGTAATCGGTGATTGATGCAAACGAACATTTAAATACGTATAACGAAGCCATGAACAAGCTTCGGATACATTCGTTACTGTTCCGAGAACGATTTCTGCGTTTAGATTGTCAGTTAAATGTGCAATGAATTGCGATTCAATTGGATTTTGTCTTGTCAATAATGCAAGATAATGATGAAGTTTATTATAAGTTGTGAGAATAATACCGTGACCATTGGTATCAAATTGTGGTCGACCAGCTCGACCGAAGATTTGCAAAACATCGAGAATACTCAAATCAATAAATGAACCACGTTTACTATCGTATAATTCCGTTCCTTTGATAATAACAGCATGTGCAGGTAGATTGACACCCCAAGCAAGTGTTGCTGTACAAACAAGAACTTTAATAAAACCTTTGGCGAAATATTTCTCGACCATATTTCGATCTTGTCTTAGCATGCCTGCATGATGCATGGCAATACCATACGGGAAAAGATCTCGTAATTGAGCATTCTTCGAATGATTGACGTGTTTAAGTGCGTCTTGATATTGAATTGTGTCTTTAGCTGCGTCTTCATCTTTAGGACTGTATTCGAAATGTTTGAGATCATTACGATTACGTGCGTATTCAAGAATTTGTAAACCTGTCCGAACCGTTGCATTACGAGCGTGAACAAAAACAAGAACTTGCTGTCGATTGACTTTAATTTGTTTTAAGATTTCATCGTAGCAAATATCATCGTAATTTTTCGATACTTCCATTGTATTTTTACCTTTGACACCGAAGAATGTTTGTGCCAATGGTACAGGTCGAAAACGACCATCGAAAAAGAACAAACCAGTCATGAGATTAACACGAAGAAATCGAGCAATATCAACATAATTCGGCAATGTCGCCGAAAGGCCAACAATACGAATTAGTTCTTGTGTTTGTTCGACTTGTCGAAGCGTTCGTGCAACGAGTGCTTCAATAACTGGACCACGATCTTCATGTAGAAGATGAATTTCATCGATGATTAACAGCTTCACACTTTGTACGAGTTTAGCATCGCCCATTGATTTTCGTGTTACAACATCCCATTTCTCTGGTGTTGTGATAATCATATGTGTTTGTTCGATTTCTGCTTTCGTCAATTGCATATCACCGGTTAATTCTTTTACTTGAAGACCTAACGATGAAAGACGACGAGAGAAATTATCGACCATTTCCGATGCCAATGCTTTCATTGGCGCAACATAAATAATCTTGAAATCTGTATCGAATAGAACGCCACTATTTGGATCGTAGTGACGACGCAATTCATTGAGAATTGTGAGCATGGCAATGTTAGTTTTACCGGCACCAGTCGGAGCTGATATGAGAATGTTTTCATTGGAAAAAGCAGCCGTTTTATAGACAACTGATTGAACGAGATTGAGTGTCTTAACACCATCTTTGAATAGAATTTGTCCAAGTGGTTCGAGATCTTCGAATCGAACCAGTTCGGAACAAACATGTTTGCCTAGATTTGTTATTTTAATTGGTTCACCGGCAGGTAAATGAACACGTTCGAATATCGGTGAGACTTGTCGTTCGATATTTTCCGGTAGGAGAAGATTATATCCACCGACGAAAGCTGTTGTTTGTTTGATTTCTTGTAAAAGATCGAATACAAAAGGATATCGAATCGTTGGCCGTGATGTTGTTGGATTCGAGAATCTCTCATGACGTTTTTCTTGTGCTTGTAGTAATTGTCGTTCACGTTCGTATTTTAATATTTCTGGATCGGTGAATTCATCGAAATCTTGATCAGAATTCTGTTGTTGTTGTTGTTGTAATTGTTGATAAAATTTACGTTCTTGTTTTTTGAATTGTTTTTCTAGACGTTTTTCTTGTTCACTTTGAACGACAATTGTCGGTCCATGAACAGGCTGATTTTGTCGTTGGACAACTTCTGGTGCTCGAATGATTTCACGTGGTCGAGCTTTAGCTGTATTCAAAACTCCGTCGACGATTGCTTGACGATTTTGAACTAGATCACCGATTAAGTCTAAATGATCGTAACCGATAATGTCACAGAGTGTAATCGATAGTTCATCATTCGATTGACTGGAAACGAGTGTATCGAACACAATATTGCAGAATTCTTGTTGACTTAAATCACCTGGATTTGCACGAGATTTTTGAACATCACGAAGACGATCTTGAAGCCATTTTTGTGTGTAGATATTTGATGATGCGGTAGATGAAGATGAAGCTGCAATTGTCGGCAGAATTTCATCGGGAATTTCAACTTGATTTTGTTTCTGTTGTTCGAGATAGGCAACATCGTACGAGACACGATCTAACCATGGAATTGGCTCTTCGATTTGTAATAAAACAGGATGAAAGACTGTGGTTGCACCGAAGAATGTTTTTCCTGATGAAGATGATGATTTTGTGTTGTCTGTAGTAAATGTTGGTTTTAATAATGTTTTAATTTTTCGTATGAGATCGAAGATTTGTGTAACTAATTGTTGTGTGTATGTTGGAAATCGTAGTTTTAATTTATTTAAATGTGAAACTTGAATTTGATTGATAGGATAAAAGAATTCGAATAAAAATACGCATATGTCATCGATTGAATTCGAATCTAGATCAGCACCAGCAAATTCAATGGCAAATTTTCGAAATTGTTTTATTTGTGATTCGATTTCGGTTGATGAACTATGTTGAATAAGTGACAATTGTAAATCATTCCATGTTAAAATATTTTTCGAATCATTATTTATTGATTGTTGACGACGTCGTTGTAATTCATCACTATCACCTCGATAATGTAACCGTTCGGCTATGTCGGAATGAGCACGAAGTGAACCGGTTAGACGAGGATATCTCTGATAGTCAATCATTTTCCTAATAAATACTCGATCGAAGAAAAAGAGTTTAAATCTAGTAAAATTTCTTGGTATTAAGCAAGTACACGATCATTTACTGATTCAGTAGACCAATCGAAGATAACTACCTCGTTCTCTTGTTTCTATTGGCAATGTCTGCCATCTGTCAAAAACCAACTCTAGAATGTATCATCCTAAAGCATTGAAAACTTTTGCTTTTCATTAATTGATCGATGAAGAGTTTCATTTTGATTATCAGATTTTATTGGTTAAAAGGTATTGTTCACTTCGCATAATCCACAGAATCTAGTCAACTTCCTTTCTTTTTCATTTTTCTGTTTTTACCTTCGTCATGGAAGAGAATCATGTACAAAAAAACATCGCTTCACAGTTCGAACAAATTCGAACGAGGTTCAAATCAAAAAGTATTATTAAACATTCGACTGAGGAGGAATATAGTCTTGTCGATCGCGTCAAATCTAATCGTCCTAACACCAAAACCGCATATCACTGCATCATTGTATTGTTAGCACAACAAAAAAATGAAAGTACAACTAATACAGTTACTATGCTCTGTGAGATCGTCAACAAAGTTGAAATATTTACTGATCGAGATGAATGTATGAATTATTTAACTGATGTCGAAGAAGATAAAAATGTTTACTTAGTTATTTCACAATCCGTTGATCGACAATTTATTCAACTTATCGAAAATATAATTCAAATACAGTACATCTATGTACTGAAAGAAAAAACGACAAATGATATATTTCCAATACGAGCGAAAGGCAAAGTGAAAGGAGTATTTGAATCGATGGAATCAATGCTCGATCGATTAAGACTTAGTACTTTACGTCATACAGCTGAGAGTATATCTTACAGTATCCTACCACGTACAACGATGGAACCTTCAAACCAAAATGAAGTAGATCAATCATTTATGTATACACAATTAATCAAAGAAATTATTCTTGAAATTGAATTCGACGATAATTCAATGAAACAGTTTGTGGATTTTTGTCTTTCTCTTTATGAAAACAATCATCAACAATGTGAAAAGGTAAAAAGCTTTCAAATGGAATACAAAACATATTCACCTTTATGGTGGTATTCAAAAGAAACGTTCATTTACTCACTACTTAATAAAGCTCTTCGAGAACAAGATACGAAACTTATTGTCAAAATGGCATTTTTTATTCGAGATCTGCTCGATGAAATCAACAAAAAATATGTGGAAATAAAGCAGCCAACAAAAATAACTGTCTATCGAGGACAAGGAATGCTAGAAAATGAATTTGAAGACATAAAGAAGAACGAAGGTGCCCTTCTTTCATTCAATAATTTCTTGTCAACGACAACGGATCGAGACGTGGCACAAATGTTTGCTGTGAGCAGTCGAGATGATTCAGATATGATAGGTATTCTATTTCAAATGGAAGTCAATTCATCAGTTCCGGATATATCTTATGCTTGTTTGAAAGATATTAGCAATTTTGAAGATGAAGATGAAATATTATTTTCAATGAGTAGCATTTTTCGCATTGAAGAACTAAATCAAATCGAAGATCGTCTGTGGATTATTAAGCTCATAGCGATTAATGCTAATGACTCATCAATACAAAGCTTAACTCAACACATAAGAAATGCAATTAAAATAATACCTGGATGGTTTCGTATGTGTCGTTTATTGCGAATAATGGGTCGATTTGATGAAGCAATGGAAATTTTCTATTTAGCATGTGAAACAACGTTTGGTGGACATTCAGAAATAATTGAAACGTCTCTGGGTAGTATAAACAACTTTGGCAACGAAACATATCTACTAAAAGAAAAGTGGTCAGCTTGTATCATTAAGACAAAAGATATTTTAGAAAAATGTCAAACATTTTACTCATGTGATCATCTACTTATTGTACAATTATATTGCGTCATTGCAATCCAGTATTTGCATTGTAGTAATCACAAAGATGGATTGTTGTACGCTGAAAAAGCGCTTGAATTAAGCTCACATTCACGATCCGATATGGATATGAATGTTGGAGCTATGAATAGTCATTTCGTTATCGGAGAATTGCATTACTCAATGAGCAACTTTTCGTTAGCATTAACATCGTTTGAACAGGCGCAAGATAATGCCAAAAAGTTGTTTCCAGAAAATCATCTCATGCCCTTACCAATATATTTTAGAATCGGTGAGTCATATCGCCAATTAGGTAAGTATTCATGTGCATTAAAGTATCTTGAGCCAGCACTTACCATTGGATACAAATCTGTTCCAACTGATCATCCAGTTATCATTGAAATTTTGAAAAGTATAGGTTTATCGCATTTATCATTAGGCAGCTATTTATCTGCCTTTTCCAACTTGGAAAAAGCATTGAATATTTGCGAACGATCTTCAACACTTAGAATTATGCACTTAGGATTATGTTATAATAGTTTAGGTGTAGCATATAATGTGTTAAAAGATTACTCTTCAGCTTTGTCATATTTTGAAAAATGTTTGACTGCTTTTCAAAAAACTTTGCCAGAAAATCATCTGAATTTTGGTTTATGTCATTATAACATTGGCACTGTTCAAACTGCTATCGGAAACCCATCTTCTGCATTAACTCATTTGGAAAAAGCGTTGTATATTTTCCAAATTATATTTTCATCCGATCATTTATATGTGGGTTATTGTTATATTTCCATTGGTGAATTATATCGATCATTGGGAAAGTATTCTGTAGCACTTTCTCATTTAGAAAAAGGACTTGAAATTCTACAGAAAACTCTTCCTATGAATCATCAAGACTTGGTTAATGCCTATAAGAATATTTTATTGACAAAAGTTGCGATTAATGATTATACCCAGATGTTTTCTGACATGGAAAAAGCTGCTCAAATTTCATAAAATGCTACTTCAGAAAACGCATTTTTACTCAGTAATAGCAATACTGTTACACAGAGGTCAAAACACTTTACTGAATTGACTACAACCGCTTCTTCAACTTTTAAACCTGTCGCTGAATTAAGCAACAAATTGTTCCCGAAAAATGCAACACGTAGCCCAAACGATAATGACATTGTCGAACTTATGTCAATGGTGAATAATTCAAAGAACGGTCTTTCGAATATAGAACAAACATTACAAAATTGGATACAATCGTACACATCTGATAATCCAACTTTTGGCAACTGTAACAATGCTTCATCGGATGAAGCTGAATCGCTTGAACATTTTCTTCATATAATATCCAATTGTAAGAGAACTGTGGGCAGTATTCAGAATTTATCAGTTGACCAGCAAAAAATGGTCATACATGGAAATACCAGAGATTCTGAAGAGCAAGTTTTGAACAACATCGTGCTAGAAATGCTTTCACACTTAGACAAAGCAATGGAAATAAAACGAAAACAACTTCCACCCAATGACCCATTTATAACTGCTGTATATAACACTCATGGCGAAACTGCTTTAATGTCGAAGGAATATTCAATTGCATTACATTGCTTCGAAAAAGCACTTGCAGAAATGCCTATTGTTTTACCAACTAATCATCAATTATATGCGAGAACATATAGTAATATGGCAAAAGCGTTAGACGGTCTTGAACGTTATCAAGAAGCACTCGATTATGCTCAACGTGCAGTTGATGTAGCTCATTCATCGTTTGATTATTCTCTTGATGATACAAAGATCTACGAAGATCAACTTCGTCAACTTCAAAGAAAGTCACGACGATAAAACAGAAAACTTTCTTTTCTTTTAATATTACATTTTAATATCATCAAATTTTACAACATTCGTAATAAACAAGAAATTAATCAGATGCACTTTCGATCAGTGTAAAATCAACATAACAAAAAAGTTTTCAACAGTAAATAGAGTCTAAATAAAACACATTGGCATACAATTAACAAAATAAATCGCTTTCAAGTTTTCATATATCTAACTATTTGTTAAAGACTTTCATTTAGCATAAAATTGCTGTCGAGGTACCCATTTGAAATCAAGGTGATATTCTTCTTGTTCATCCTTGATATTCTCGTGTTTCCATATGCAGATTCGAGAAGCCTAGACATTCTAATTGCTAGTCGATTCTTCAGATAGAAAACTTTTAAGTATTACATATTTTCTTGTTTTTCTTTTAAGTCTTCAAAATCGAATAGATATTCGCTTGATTTATTTTCTTTTAATATTAAAATCTGTTTTTTGTTCGTCTCGAATTGATCAGTTGTTTTTCCTCTTGGTTCCCCACTCGATTTTTTATTCTTTATCTCGTACTTTTCCTAATTAAATCCATGAAGCACAAATCTACATTGTCATTCCTTTCTTTTCTTCTTCTTCTTCTTTTTCTTCTTCTTTCTCTTTTTCAGCCGAAGAAAAAGAAAAACTCAACTTGACTAAGGTATGAAGCGCATCTTTTCTTTCCTTTTTTTTAAGCCGATTAGTAATATTTCATATCGACGATGTTGACGCGCAAGCAGAAGAAAAAACACCGAAGTGTTCATCAAGTCATGCCTTTGAAATTTTAACAACCCAACGAGAAGCAAAAAACACACTCAGCCAGAGAATTGATAGATGTCTGTTAATCAGACAATAACATGAAAGTGAAGAAGATTTTATTAATGAGAAATATGTCAGAAAAAGAGAAAGAGAGAGAACAGGAAATCATCAACTGTCTAATGATGTGACACCCGCAATTATCCTCTCATCATAAGCTTCGAATTCTGTCATTCTTCTGTCAGAAAACTAAATGAGCAAATTTTAGAAGAGGAGACGCACATTCATTTATTCATTTCATCACATTACCTTAATGATGATTATCAGCTCTTTTTTTCACAGTCAAGATTTTCAACAATCAGATTGCTTCTCAGGCAACAGCATTTCTTATTTTTTTACGTTTCAATTAACTGAATATTGTTATCTTCAGAGAAAAAAATAGGGATAGAACGCGAATTGTTGATTTTTTCCGGACAAACAAAAAAAGAACTCAGTTCTCAGGATCATTGCACAAATTTCTTTTGATGTTCTTTTTTTTTCTTCACAAAAATTTTCTAGTATCTTGCAAATATCGAATGGTAATTTCATGCATCTACTATTATCTTGTTTTATTCTAATTTGTTTATTTATTTCGTCGTTTATTTGTCAAACAAATTTAACATATGTATTCACACATTTATCAATCGATACGATCGATTTAGTTTTAAATTCCAATGGTTTAATTCTAACCGATGAATCCTATGTTAAACATTTATCATCTCAAACATTATACTTACTTAATTCTACACAAGAACTTCTTCAGTCGGATAATCCTCAATCGATTGTATTCAATTCGAATGTAACCGATTGTTCATTTGCATCAGCTTTTGCATTACGATTTGATTCGACTAAAGTTACGAGTCCGATTTGTTTTACAAGTATACCCGACGAGATAACGAATATCTATAAACTATCTATAACAACAGCACAACTAGCACAAGCAGCTGTTGTTTATATGCAGTATTATTCATTGAAATACTTTTCGGTTATTATGAGTTTATCAAATGATTTCTATTATAATCTTGCTCAAGAGTTTGCAACATATTTATCGGAAAAAAATTATATTCTCGAACAATTTCTTTTCTATCCAGGCTTTACAGGACCATCATCATCGTATCGAAGCAAAGGTTAATCAGTTTGAATTGAGAAAAAAAAATATATAATTTTGCTTTTTTTTTTTTTGAAAATATTCTTTTTGTTTTTTTTATTATTTGTGCATATTCGGATGAATTTTCTTTGTACAATTTAACAGCATCGAATTCACTTTCATCATCAGTTATCTACATATTTCTTCGTTGGTCGCCACATTTTGCTAGTTTTTATACTGAACAATTTCTTTTTGATACGAGTTCAATAGCTCAAACAACTTCATTTTCTATTCTACATTTACTACCGATCGATATCTATTCGCCATATTCATTCGAACAAATTGTTAATAATTATCAAAATGATATTATTTCAACTTCAACAAATGTCACATTTAGTGATGATGTAAGAAATCTATGAAACTGAACGAGTATAATGTTTATGTTTTGTTTAGGTGATTTATCTTTTGAATGAACTTGAAAGTGTTGAATATGTTCGTCAATCAGTTCTAACATCATTTCTCAGTACGGTTTCATTAGATAGCCGTAAACAACGACAGTTTATGTTTGCACTTGTCGGCCGACAATGTAATTCGACTTGGACGATATTTAAAAAACTTTATCTAACAAATTCATCGATCGAACATGTCGATACAGAGACGAATTTATGTAGGTATATTAACTACCCAACAAATGATTCGACGACTGAAGAAGATGGAGGTTGGCGAACACTTCGAATCGTACTGTTCGTTTTACTTGGTGTGACCATCGCTTGTACTGCGGCGTTAGTCGCATTTTTTGTCATTCGGTTAGTCGAATAACAAATGGCAAATATCGATTTATCTTTTGTTGTTTTTGTAGGAACCATCGTGCACGTTCACAAATGTCCAAAGGACCGAATAAGATCATTCTTTTACCGGAAGATTTAATGTTTGTCATGCCGAAAGGAACTGTTTTTACGAGCAAAGTAATATGAATTAGGAGATTTTGACGTCCTTAAAGAGCAATTATTATTATTTTTTTTTGAAAAAAAGGTTAATTTGAAAGGAGAGCCGCATGAACGAAGTAATATCTCATTAAGAAGTGATGATTTTCAAGCAGGCAAAACAGCTCGTTATAATGTAAGTCGACTTTTTTTCAACGATTAGATTGAAACGAAAAGAAAATGTTTGTGTACAGGGTGATTTAGTTGAAGTTAAAAAACTACACATTGGCCCACTTTCACTTCGAACAAAAGTGATGAAAGAATTACGACAATTGAAAGATCTACGTCATGAAAATGTGAATACATTCATCGGCATGTTTATTGATCAGAATTCACCATCGTTAATATTCGAATATGGACAACGAGGAAGTTTAGAAGTAAGATTGAAGAGATTTTGCACGAGAAGAATATTTTATTTTGAAAATTTTATACAAAAAAAAGGACATTCTGAAAAAAGAAGAAATTAAATTGGACTGGAATTTTAAATGGTCAATGTTGAATGATCTTGTTCGAGTAATTGAATGATGATTTCAGTTGTTATATCTCATTGGTTTGATTTTCAGGGAATGAGATATCTATCGAATTCTCCGATACGTTGTCATGGAAATTTAAAATCTCGAAATTGTATTGTCGATTCTCGTTGGGTTTTAAAAGTGACAGACTATCGTCTCAATGAAATGTATTCACTGCAAAACGCACCGAGACAAGTCGATTTAAACGGTAGACGAATTCATTTTCTCAACATTGTTCTATTTCGACTTTCTCAGATCTTCTTTGGATGGCTCCTGAACATATTCGTACGGCAATTATTAAAAATGATGTTGCCACAATAATGACAAGTTCGTCAGCTGGTGATGTGTACAGTTTTGGTATAATTATGCAAGAAGTTATTCTTCGTGGTGCACCGTTTTGTATGTTGGATCTTTCGACACAAGAAATCATTGCTAAAATTAAAAAACCACCGCCATTATTACGACCATCGGTTTCGAAACAAGCGGCACCACCTGAATATATCAATTCGATGAAACAATGCTGGGCTGAACAAGCGGAAACGAGACCATCGTTTAATGATCTTGCACAATCAATTAAATTACTCAATGGTGGAAAGTAAGAGGAAATGCAAAGCGCAAAACGAACATTTGTGTTTTTCTTCTATTTGATTAATAGGAAAGTTAATATTGTTGATACGATGTTTAAAATGTTAGAACAATATTCGAATAATCTCGAAGATTTAATTAAAGAAC
>ERZ781399.3106-NODE-3106-length-12972-cov-4.284586_pt1 | contig 12972 bp, 12 predicted proteins | sample MGYA00511014_ERZ781399 | MGnify/ENA primary metagenome ERZ781399 (study PRJEB29847, sample SAMN06458254) | wastewater metagenome | isolation source: Wastewater bioreactor | place: South Africa: Cape Town | study: EMG produced TPA metagenomics assembly of the...
AACACATTCAGTCGAGGGTCAAGTGAATCGACTCTCGATGAACGTTACTTGTTTAATTAATCTTTATAAAGAGTCTCAAACATCTGTATGTTCTACATTGATATCGAAAAAATATCACAGTTTCTCTATGCAGTAATGAATATCGTTTCCAATAAACCTTTGTTGATCGTAAGAGAAAATCACTTCTTATGACTTGAACATTTTCTTTTATGATTACTAGTTGTTCTTGCTTAACTTTTCTCTGAATAACAAAACAATTTATTGTTTTTTGGAACATTTATTTGAGTCATATGATAGACAAAATCCACGAATGACCTTATTAATCTAATTCATTTTCAATACCAGTGGAGGTTATTGTTGGCGAGGCTGAGAAAAAGTCGTTTTTATTAACAGATAAATGTTCAGTAAGCTGTTCTAAAATCGAATCCAGGAAATAAAGCAAAATGTCATCCACTGAAGAATTAGATTCGTCCACCACTTCGAGTTTAACTTTTAAAACAATTAGATAAGTCATGAATAGCAATCAGTTTTTTAATGAAAAAAGAAATATTTGATGTACTTGTACATATAATACGGAGAAAAATAAAAAAAAAGATGAAAAATATACATATATAGTTTTTATCCGTTAAGTGTTGCATATTGACAATTCGCATTACAATTTCTTATCCAACGCTTCTCGCTTTTACTGAATTCCATTTTTCCTAAACATTTCCAACAAAATTTTTGTCCACAATAATTTTTGCCTCCATGATCACATTTGTCTCCTGCATCATCACAATCATGCGTTCCATATCGGCAACATTTGATAACATCACAACCTTCTCCTTTCATAATCGGTGTTTTACATCGTTCATTTGGACATGGTTTTGAACATACTAACACAGCCACATTCGATGCTAACTCAGGCTTCTTTGCTAATTCAACATCGAATTCATCACATGTAAAGCCAGAATGCCATTTTATTGAATGACGGAAACATAATTGAGTGTCACATTTATGACAAATGTAATATCTAAATATCAATTAATTAACTTTCAATCTGTAGTATCTTCAATGCAGACGAACCCTAATAGATTAGCATGATTTGCTACTAATTGTCCAGCACCACATCCTATCTCAGATTTACACCAACGAAATTCCTCAATAGTTTCTAAGGCTCGATGTAATAGAATTTTATCAACAAGTTCACGATCTCGCCCAGTTAGTAAATGGTAATATTCATCAGATTCATATACAAGCGAACAATTAGGAACAGCACATTGAAAACGATGTGTTCCTTTTGATTGAACTTCTTGTGAAATAAAATTCTTATGACAATCTTTACAGACAGACGGTGGATGAGTACATCGTTTTGAAAGTAACACCAATTTTTTTGGACCTTCAAAACATATTGTACAATCGCCTGTGGTCTCACAGGCACGTACAGGTGTTGAATTATTGCCCTAAATTCGTTTTAACTCATTTATTCTAAACAAATATTCGACTAAAAGAACATACCATGACTTACAATTACTCACTTAATATTTATGCCGAGTAAAAGGTAAAAAGTAAGATGAATAGAGAATGTAAAGAACAAATCGAAAATAAATAGATGTAGACACTGATAATCGAAGTTACATAGAAATCTTATCTCGCTCTTTCTCTCTCATTTTTACAGGGGAAAAATCATGATATTTTAAATTAAAAGAAAAGATCTTTTTTCCGTTATATTTTAGGTTTTATTTAATAAAAATAAATCATTTGAGGGATCTTAGTAAATCCAAGAATCGGATCAGATTTGCTAAGATTCTGTAAGAGACTCTAAAGCACCGTCGTCATTCGGGGTACTTTTGTCCTGGGAGTCTGTTGGTCGTTCACGACGACAACGTATCCATATTACTATTACCAATAATAATACAAATGGCAATAAAATTCCAAATATAAATAGTATAACAGACCAAATACTGAGTGAATGTTTACGTCTACATTTAATTTGAACATTATTCATATTCTTTTCAATTGTTTGTTCACTTGTTCCGGCTTTATTAGTTAAAGCAACAGTAATCAAATAATTTTTCGATGAATCAAGATCATTTAATTGATATTCACTTGTTTTTCCATCGATATGTATTTGTTTTTGCCTAGATTTAGCTTTTATCTTAACAGCATAGGTAATTGTTGCCGAAGAAACCGGTGTTCCTTCTGTATCCTCAAGAATCCATTTGATTAAACACGAGGTACATTCTGAACATGAATTATTTTCAATAGAGAATACAGGAAGTGAGCCAACCAATGTCACTGCTTGTGCAGGCGTTGAAAAAACGCCACGACCTGCTTGAGTTTCGGCAGCCACTTGGATTCGATAACCAGTTGCAGGTTGAAGATGATTCAATTCAAGTAATTGTGATCCATTAGTTAGATCAGGAGTAATTGTGACAGTATTTGATGTTTGAGTATCCATTTGTAAATACAGAACAGCATAATGAACTAAAGGAAGACCACCTGTTTCTTTGAATGGTTGAGTGAATATTCGAATTGATGTTGAATTGGGTTCAAGACTGATTATTTGAGGTTGTCCGGGTGGTTCAGCTTGTCGTAGAATAAGAAAATGTTTTTCAATACGAGAATTATCTGCTCGACATTCGAATTTCAAATCAAAATCTTCTTCTAATGGTTTATACTAAAATCATCAACGTCAATTGTCGCAAAATCATATTGTGAAAAGAAAATCGATCTACCGTTAATTGTGTTTCGTAAATAGTCGAACTAATTTGATGATTTACAATTTGAATCACTCGCGGATAATCTTCATCCAATATCATTTCATTATGTTCACCAAAGATTTTAAACCATTGAAGATGTGCTGCTGGAGAACTATCAAATTGACATTTCATTATCACTAAAATACAAACTCAGCAGTCAGTTTTACAAAAAGAAACGAATGTTTCTACTAGGATGATTGGTTGTTCCGAAAACAAGATTATCGGTTCTCGAACCGAGATAGATCGGTTTATCTAAATTGAAAATGAGATGAATAAAAAAAACTAACAAAATCAATGAAACGCACAAAGGATAAATAATTGAGCATCAATTGTTGCCGTATCAGCAGAATTCTTTGCTAAACATGTGTAATTTCCATGATGTTCTCGGCGAACAGGATCAAAATTTAATTGAGAAAATCGATTAGTCGAATCAATCGATATTCCATTGATTGGCTATCGAAAGAAAAAAGAATTCATTCAAAAATTTGACTTAAAAATCGCGAGTTTACTTGAACAATTGTTTCATTTGGATAAAACCATTCCAGCGAAAGATTTTCTGTCGATCCACGTTGAACTCGACATGAAAAACTCACACGTCGCGACGAATACTCATCGTCAATACTGATTTCAACTGGTTGAATCGGTAAAAGTTCCGGTGGAACTAAACAAATGTCCAATGGATTTACTTTCTTCTTTTCTCAAATAAAAATCTCGTTTATTTTACTAATAACATTGAGTTGATAGTCAGTGGTTTCTCCAATTTTATCGTAATCATTAAAAGCATGACAAGTATATCGGCCAATATCGGTTTGATCGACTTGATTGATAATCAAACGATTTCCTCGAATCACATATTTCGAATCTTCGTTGCTGAAAAACGGAGAATTCTATTCGAAGAAAAAAATTAATTTCATGTTTTTTTTCATGTTTCGAAATCGAACTTGTCCGTAAGACCAACGATATTGAACTTTAGGATTTCCATTGGCTTCGCAAACGAGAGTTGTTGTTCGTTTTTCGACACCACAAGGTGATAGACAGGTGATTTTTGTTGATGAAATCGATTCTACAGATGAAAAATGTTATTTTTCTTTGAAATAAAAAGCGAATTGAAATCTACGAGCAATAATAAGTTCAATTGGAAAGTCTTTCGATTCTCCTGTTTCGACGAGATCAGCTTGACACCAGAAGATGTCATTGTCACTCGATGAAACTCGATAGATTTTCAATCCTTCGCCGATTTGCTGGTAATTCGATGAGGTGATTTCTTCTTTATTCTTTCCTTTAAACCAAGAAATGTCAACAGATGGATTTCCATTGATTTGACATTTGATTACTACTGTCGAATATAATTTCGCATATTGAATTGGCTCACTTAGAAATCTTATTGGAACTATGGAAGAACTTTATTCATTTCAAAGACAAAATTTCGTCGAATTAATTCTACTTTTCACATTAATTTGAAAATTTCGGTGAATAGAATTGCCATTTTGATCCAATCCGAAACATTTCCATGTTCCTTGATCATTTTCTGTTAAATTTCGAATACGTAATCTTAATCCGAATGATTTCTGTTCGACAGTCACTCTTCAACAACAACAAAACCGAAATCAAATGAACAGAAAATCAATTTTTCTACCGATCGTGATTATTTTCTGTGATAATCATTCGTGATGGCGATTGCCAAGAAACTAACAAAAAAAACCCAAAGGAAAACATATGCGCATTTGAAATCAAAGATTTCGAGACGAACCAACACGAGTATTTCTTTCTGCAGAACATAACGCAATAAATGGTTGAAATTGTTCTCGGAAAATAATCGATTCTGATGGTTGAACAGTTAATTCTGCATTGATGATATCTGATATGATCAAGTGACTTTTTTTTTCTATTTCCAGACGAAAAAAACAAACGAGTAAACTTACTGAAATAAATCAAAATCGAAAACAATTTAATCATAGTGAGTATCGATGAAAGTTTACAATGGAGATCAGTCAGACAGTGTGAATTTAGTGAATATTTCGATGGTTGTTATTCGCAACAAATAACCCTGTCAACGTTACTAACGTCAAACCGCGAACATTTATTCTTTTTCTCTTTCTTTTCTCTTCGTTTTTTTTTCTTCGTTCGTTTATATGACTTTAGCGAATTTTATTAACGTTCTCCTTCCGACATCAAATGCAAACCAATTCAAGAGTAAGAATCGATTTTAATAAACAAAATAAATACTCTCCATGCATTATTCAAATTACGCGTCGTATTTTTATTGGTTTTATTTGGATTTCAATGTCATCAATTCGAATAAAAATTACAAAAATAAAATCACTGTTCTATTCTATTCTATTGATTATGTTCGTTTGTTGCATGTAACTGATACACTCTTGCCTAATAATTCACTACTACCGGGTAATGTTAAGATAACTCGAGTACCAGCTCCTGGACCCCATTCGTTGCTAACTGTACATGTGCTTGTTCGTTGACTTGGTCGATTAACATTGACAATGAACGAACCTTGTGAAGCTCGTGGATGAGCAGCTGTGATTGTAAAATTATCCGAATTTTCACTAAATAAAACACCGCCAGGTTGTTCTAAATAAGCACTCAATGCCATACTACTACAATTATAAAAAAGTTTCGTATCATTTTGAAAATTAAGTTCAAATAATGAAAGAGATGCTCGTTCATTGGGTGTATCACAAGCGCCATGAACATAAACCGGTTGCTCCTCACTATTGAGATATGTCAATGCTTCTGAATGTGCACCAATAAATACATAATGTTCAAACACAGTGACAAACTGTTCGACAGTTGTATTTGGCATGATCATGTATTTATAAGTATACGGTTGTTTGGTTGGTCCTCGACCATGAATTATGTAAACATTGAGTAAACGTCCAACCATTTCAAAATCCCAAGGACCGAGTTGATTGACATTTCCTGATTTATTTCGACAATCGATCACCAATGTTTCATATTCATCTAAAATAGTCCAAGCTGTTCCATCGGCATGAAACCAAAGAATTCGCGGTTCATTATACGAAAAACTATAAATTCCATCAGGTAGAATCATTCGAGTACCATTTGACCATTGAACAGTTACCGTTCCAGCTGGTGGTAACAATCGACTAACGATTGCCGTTTGTAACAAAGCAGTTGTATTATCTAAAATACCATTTGCAAGCGCAATGATAAACGTATCATAGAAATGCCACGTTCGTTTAGCTGTTAGATTGTGTGTTTTCGTATCCATAATCGCAGCACCATACATTCCATCACTAACACCACCAACAAACCAGGTTTTCTCCATGGCAAGTGTCGATCCATGACATTGAACTAGAGGCGTATCGGCTTCGACAGTAATTCCATTGATTGCTTGCCAATCGAGAAGAGCAAATATATTTTCATATTCTTCTCCGCCACCGTATTGTGCATCACGAGTATATAAATTCAGTACACCATCGGCAATATGTTCGCCTTTGAGATTTTCCATATTATCACATTCAGTACCAATCGTTCGAAATGAATGCATTTTCAAAGCTGCTGTCCAATTCAAACGTCGATGAACTTGAAAATCACTCGTATAAAAATGATGATTGCCAATAAGTGGTTCAGCTTGATGATTATGTTCAAGTCGACCAGCATAATTTCGTAAAGCAACAGCAGTCGAATTATCAAAGATTTCATCGGCTAATGATCGCAGTTGATCCGATGGAAACAAATGGGTGTACCAAACATGAACACCCCGGTCAATTACACGACCGATGACACCCCATGTCCAAACACTGCCCATGGTTAACCAAGCATCGCCATTAACTAAGAATTTAGCAAAGACTTCTAATCGATCTTGAGCAAGAGCGTATTGCGTGCCGATGGTTGCCATATGAAAATGTAGAATATTCGTTGCCCATGCGTCGCCATACGCAGCTGGAAGCAATTGTGAACCATGGAAATGATACGACCAATCGGTTTGAATACCCATTGTCGAAAGATTTTGTATTTGAACTGTGTTCCACATAAGTTCAAACGCTTGAGAAACAGCAGTATAATTATTCGTAGCTAAACCACGATATAATTGAATTTGTAATTCCCAAACTAAATTCGCACCACCTTCCCAATCTTTAATCCACCAATTAGCACGATAGGACATGTTGACAATAGCGTCAACTTCATATTTACTCATTTGATCGGTGCCTAACATCAACAGAATTCCTGTTGCAACTAATGGATCTTGAATTGTATTCCACCACCAATTTGGATTTTGCCAATCCTCTTCAATCCAAACTTTTAATGCGCAATGAATGGCCTCTAACAGTTTGGTATTATTTGCCAGTCCACCAGGCACAGTCAATGCTGCTGTCATTGTTGAAATACGAAACATATGAAGAATGGGATCCCAATTTTCTGGACCACGTGTTGAATAGTTTAAATCAGGCCATTTACATGTATTCATATCGATAGCAGTTAGATTGGCTAGAGCTTGTTGTTTGACATCAGCAAGTTGCTCATTCGATGGCCAAAGCATTATCTCTCGAACTTTTTCACGTACTATACTAAAATCATCGTTGATATTTCGACCGATAATATTTGTCACGAATAACATCAAGATAATTGTACATGACAAAACATGACACATGTTTTGTTTCACCATGATTTGTTCTACAAAGTAAAAGCAACGTTATTTTTTTAAAAAATCAATTAGTCGCATGAGAAGACGCATGTTATAAATGAGATATGCTCTCGTGTATCATTTACTTTTATATATTCGACATACATATGTAACTACCAAACATTTTTATATCAAAAAGTACGCCCATTGATATGATAAAACTCGACCGCTTTTTTTTTGTTATCAATTACCTGTTAAAATGATAACGAAATAAGTTTTGTTTTTAGATAAAATAAATGAAATTTCGAAAAATTAAATATTTTATTATTATTTTATTCATTTGTTCTTATTTTATTTTCAATTACTCTTCGAAAATCTCAGTCAGTTCAAATCCATGTTCACATCTTTATCAAACAGATTCATTCGAAAGATCTAATAATCTCACAAGATTACTCGATGAATATTTCTCCTATCGAACATGTGTTCTTCAACATCGACTTTCGAATGTCGATTATGTGATATTCGATGCAGTTAATGGTTTAGGTAATCGCCTTCTTGGTCTTTTATCAGTGACAACCTATGCACTTGTTACAAATCGAATTTTGTTAATTAACTGGAGACATGGTGATAATCATTTAGCTTATTTTCACGATCTTTTTCTCCCGTTATCACCGTTGAATGAGAATTCATTTTATTCTCAATATTCAATATCGAGATTGAGAAATAATCTTCGGAATCGATGGATCAATGAAATTCATTCACAAATGAATATTGAAAACGGAATGCCAAAAGATTGGTCGTTCTATTTTGATATGCAAATCTTATGTAACGATTATCAATACAAATTATCTTTTCCTAAACAAATGACTTTGAATATTCTTAATTGGTTTAATCCTCATTTCAAATGGATTCGAACGGATCAATATTTTCTACCTTTACTGACAAGAAATCAAAGATATAGACAAACATTTATGAAATTATTTCCTAATGGACAAATATTTAATCAATTAGCTCAACGAATTCTAAAACCAGTAGAAAAAGTCAATTTACTTGTCGAAGATTTTCAAAATAAATATAATTTAACAGATGAAATGATTACAATTGGAATTCATATGAGAAGTTGGTCGTCAACGACAACGGATTACATCGAACCATTTGAAAAATGTATTCAACATGTCATACAAAACATCACTCGAATAAACAAAAAAGAAACCAAAATTTATTTGTATATTATTTCAAATAATTTAAAACGTCGTCAACGTTTAGAAAAACAAATGTCAGATAGTAATAAATCTATTGAAATACTTCGTTTATCTGCAAAACGAATCATGAAAATGCAATATACTCTTGCAGAATTATTGATCTTATCCAAAATGAAACATCTAATCATCACATCAAAATCAACATTCGGTATGATTGCTCAAGGTTTAGCGAATAAAGGCGCATGGATTGTTCGGCAAGGAGCAGCACAGGAAACAAATTCATTTCATTCAAATCTTTGTCAATGGGAATCAACAAGTGAACCTGAATATCAAACAATGCGATACCTTCAAATTAATAATACTTGTCCTCAACAAAATGTATATTTGCCTTCTATTGGAGAACGAACAGTTATTTAGCATATTTCAGACCATATGTTGCCAATCTATTTTCAGAAAATACGTTTTTTTTCTTTTCTATTCTTTTTCAATTTCAATTGATTTATATGATTATTCGTAATCATGATCGTAAACGAAAAAAGAGGAAGAAACATTTCGTTGTGCTAATCTCTTCTCACACCTACGACTTATGTTTGCTGTGGTATTACGAAATAATGAGGCTTAAGGAACGAAAGAAAAAAATGCAATAAAACTAGGGGGCACCCGGGATTGAACCAGGGACCTCTCGATCTGCAGTCGAATGCTCTACCACTGAGCTATACCCCCCTTATCATGATCAATCTGGATGCAAAAGACATCATCAAATTCAATTCAATTTATTGAAACGATGAATCATACAGCCGACCAATCGTTGACCATTTAGAATTGATTGTCTTTCTATTTTATAGTTTTAATAGATAATCGATTTCAAATCATCTTTCAGAAAAGTCAACGTTTAAATTAAGAAATTGAAATCTTTGTCTTCATTTATTTAACTTGAAGAGTTTATCAATCTATGTGAACCTTTATTTAATGTTTTAAACTTCAGAAAAAAAAAGAAAATTTTAACGAAATTGTCCGTTGCTTTAACACGTATAAGTGCGATTATATTCAGAAGGAGAATTCCATTGAAAAAATGAATCATAATAATTTATTTTGTTTAATAAATCAATTGATTTGTATAGTATCAAGCCCGTTTACGATCCAAGGCGATCAATACGATCATTTTACACAGTTTATACAGCTGTATTTTATCGTAAATGACACGTTTGGCATGGTGGTGTATAGAAAATGAATTTTTATCTACATATTTCTCTTTCGTATCGTTTGCTGAATTTTCGCATAATAATGAAAAAGAAGTTCGATGTCAGAAATAGCAGAAAAAATATTAAAATTTTGTCTAGTGCATCTTTCCAAGAGACTACAAACATCATTATCCATTGCCACTGAGATGACGCTTCAAAAAACTTTGTTACAGCCAATCTTTTTTCTTAGGATCGCACACATATTTCTATTTATTTCATTCAATAGAACAAGAAAATGAAGTCTTAAATAGATTAAAGGTTTTAATTGAGTGAAAAAAAGGAAAAAAATGACATTTAAATAAAATTTCCATTGCTCGTTTCATCAGTCATCATCGTCGTTGTTGTTGTTGGCTGATTTATATATCTGTTGTTGACTGATGTTGATAATGATGATGACTTCGTTTCTATGACAAATTTCTTAGCAACTCCATGTGCTAATAACATTCCTCCATAGAGTAATGAGAATTTCAATAGAACACATCCGATTCCTTTGTATAAACCTGAACTTCCTTCGGTTTCTTCGATTGTTTTAAAACATGACCAAAAATCCGTGAAATAACTCGACGAATTTATTGGCAAAACTCCAACACCCGTATCAGTATTGTCGATAATCGCTCGTACACCTTGAACATGAAGTCGATGCACAATCGTTTCGACGGGATAAAATAATAATTGACCAAAAAAACCAGCGGCTATTCGAGCAATTAAAGCTGCGTAAGTTGTTTCGAAAAGAAGAGCATTTTCTTCGGTTTCATAATCATCGTCAACTGACAACTAAACAACAACATTCAAATTGAGCTCGAAATTATCTTTTGCCTCCTGTCAAACCTGCGCAATACGTCGTTGTTTTCGTTTTCGATATCGATCTGCTTCTTGAATCGCATTTAATGTCGGCAAAATGATCTTATATAAAATCTTCTCACACGCATATCGTCCCGTCATAAGACAAACAGCTGGAATTACAATTTTCCATATTGGTAACATTCGACTTCGTCCACCGGCAATCGCCGATGAATAAGGAACAAAACGGATCAATGTATCTCGAATACCATCGAGCAGATTCCCGTCCGATGCACTCACACTTTGAACTGACTCAATTAACATTATGTAATAAATTGGCGAGACAATTAAGTAAGACACTCTGAAATAACACGAAGAACATTCGCTTTGCTTTGAGATTCTAATCGAAATAATTACGTTCGAACAGAGATGTTGCGAACAACTCGACGTATTTTCTGCGTTGTGTTATGTTTACTTCTGTTGAACAAAGAGAATCATCAAAAAAATCAGTTTGTTTTTCATATTGAATTTACTTTTTCACTGGAATTAAATCTTGAAGGAAATTGTCTGTCGCCACAACTAAACCATTGTAGGCAAGAGATGTTAAAACGCCTTTCCACAACGCCGATGGACCCTGAAGACAAATGCAATTCTTATCGTTTTTCTCGCTCGTCGAGAAGTGACTTCTTACTTGAGAGGAGATTTTGAACAGAACGGGAAACACACTCACCGGAGACAGATGATATTTGACTGCTTCGTTATTCACCTTTGTTTCTCAACATTTCAAAGAAAATATTCGCAAAAAGAATCGAGTTTTACTTGAATTTGTCTTCTGAGAACGTCAAGTGGATAGAGAAGAACGTGTTCAGAGAAAAGACTAAACCGACAAAGTTAGTTTCGATTAAGATCGAATCGAAATCGATTACCTGGCCATTTTCAAGCCAGCTGCATAGTTACTCGCAGCTTGTTTTGAATCTAAATTCAAAGATTTTCTCTTTCGAAATGAAAGCAAAAATGAACTGACTCGTGTTGACTGGTCGAGCAACGACATCAGGATATTGAATTGATGATCGATCCATTTGACAAACAAACAAACAGAAAAAAGACAATGAAAATCTAAAACATCGGGTTTATTAGAGAAAACAGTTCGATTGAAGTTATTTTTTCGGCAAAGATTTTTCGTCTTCGTCTTCATCGTGAAGTTTTTCTTCGAATTCTTTAAATTCTTTACTCGCCAATTTGTCGACATCATCTTCTGTCTAAATCAATCGAATTCAATTCAATTGCCAAGTTCAATTTGATCTCACTTACTTGTTCGACTCCTTTGACTTCGGGGATATAGAATTGTAACATATTTTGAACACCATTTTTCAATGTTATTATCGAACTTGGACAGGAGGTGCACGCGCCTTGAAGTTTCAATTTGACAATTCCATTTTCAAACGCCTTTTTTTGAAATTAAAAAAGAAAATGAAATGAAAAGGAAGAAGATGCAAATTTGAATGTACCACAAAAGTAATATCTCCTCCGTCTTCTTGAACTGTTGGTCGAATTCTCGTGTCGAGCAGTTCTTTGATTAATGCTGTTGTATCATCATCATCTTCCGATGCGCCTATTTCCGATTGTTCATCGAATAAAAACACAGAAGAGAGAATACACTCACTTACTACTCGTAGGTGCTTGTGCGTCTTCATCGACAACTGGCAGATTTGTCGAGAAAAAATCCATAATTGCAGCGTAGATTTCAGGTTTTAAGATTTGCCAGCGAATGTCATCGTGTTCTTTTGTGACGGTGATGAAATCAGAACCCAAAAACACAGATTTCACACCTTCAATACGAAATATTTGTCTGAAAACAATCGTTGAAATCTTGAGATTATTGTTGTTTTTTAGAGTTTATATACTTGGCAAGTGGAGATGAATAAGCTGATTGAATATTGGGGAAATCTCGAGTTGCAACACCACTATCGAGAACAGAACGACCGGGTAAAAATTTCAAGCTATTCGGATTTGGCGTTTCTTGAGATTGAATAAACATTGAACGACCTAACACAAATCCAAACAAGCAGTTTCTACACAATATCCTCAATCAACAACACGTACGAATCGTATTCCATATGAATCTTGATCGTAACAACATCTACAAAATACGTAAAAGCTTAATAATGCAATGTTCATCTCTATTCGAGCAAAAGTAAATGTCGAAGAAGTTCCAATCTATACTTCGAACTTTCTTATTGGTTTAAAATCGTCCTCTACAAAAACGTTTTCTTCTTATCATATGCCAAAGTGTTTCAATAAAAATCAGAACATCCGACTGTTAATATAGATTTCTCTTCTTCTCTTCTTGAGCTAATGTAAATATTAGCAAACATAAAGCAATGTGAAGTAGAGAGAGAGAGAGA
>ERZ781399.3109-NODE-3109-length-12961-cov-4.176275_pt1 | contig 12961 bp, 16 predicted proteins | sample MGYA00511014_ERZ781399 | MGnify/ENA primary metagenome ERZ781399 (study PRJEB29847, sample SAMN06458254) | wastewater metagenome | isolation source: Wastewater bioreactor | place: South Africa: Cape Town | study: EMG produced TPA metagenomics assembly of the...
GAGGAAAACACGCGACGCGCAACATAAATGCTTTGTGCATTCGCACCGCATTAAAAAGAGGAAAACACGCAACGCGCAACATAAATGCTTTGTGCATTCGCACCGCATTAATAATATTTGTTTATTTTGTTAGTAAAATGGCTTCTTGCATTGCTTACTTATAATCATATACGACCCAATCACATTTATTGAAAGTACATATTCACTCTCAATGCACCGACTACTTTTTTACTTTGTTACCGTACAATTAATGTTACAAGTTTCATTTCAACTTCCAGAATATGTACACGAACATACGAGTGGCGAAATGGATTTAACAGCTGCCGTTTTAGTACATAAACCGTCTATCTGTGTCTCTTCTCAGAATTCGCACAATAAAGTATTAATTGCTATCAAGACAGCGGTTACTCATCACAACCGACGAAATGTTCTTAGACAAACATGGCTAACTCATGTGGTTTTAAAGAATATACCATATATTTTTGTCTTAGGAACATCGATTAATGATGATGAAATCAAAAATCTACAAGTGGAACATGAAAAATATAATGATCTAGTGATTGGAAAATTTATAGATGACTATTATAATTTAACTTTGAAGACGACATTTGCAATCTTTTGGACTAAAACATATTGTCCAGATCATTGGCTTTTATACGTCGACGATGATACAATTGTTAACATCATGAATGTTCTAAATTTCATAACATCAGTTCAAAACACATCAATTCATGCTATTTATTGCAATATTTATCATCGTGGTCCTATTAGGAATGCAAACTCGAAATGGTTTGTACCTTATACTGTTTGGAATAATACGTATTATCCTAAACTCTGCCATGGATTTGGTAGTTTAATGCCATCATATGTATTGCCACGCCTTTATGAAACTGCCGTGAATAGTTCTGTTCGACCGAAATTGTGGCTTGACGACGTTTTTGTCACAGGCATCGTGAGAAATGCCACAGGAGTTGAAATAGTTCAAGGACCATTTAATTCTGTAGATCAAAATATTGTGGAAGATTATAATAAAAATCTTGTTTTAGCTGCATCTGGAAGCGATAAGAAATTCTCAGAAGAGTGGCAAAAAATCATTGGAATTTTCTCAAATTTTATCAAAACGCCTACAATGCTCCAAATTTTAACCACTGTACGCCTCAAGTCTAATTCAGAATTTCGTTTTCAACAAACAAAACAAATCGTAGTCAACACAACGCAATTTTTTATATCAAAAGACACATGTAACCCATGGTATAAATTGTATACTCTATATTTCATTTTTATTCTTTTAATCGTAGTATTTTTCCAAAAAGCTTGTAACAAAAAGTTTAAATTATTTTTTCAGTATTTCCAACGCAGCCTTGTCAAATATAGGTAGCTGTGTAATCAGAAATTCACGCATGTCCAGTTCAACAACTCATTTATAGACACTAAGATTAGTTACGAATTCATGTCTGATCCTATCATAAGATACTGCTGTGTACAAAATTTCTCATGACAATTGGATGCATCTTTCGGTAGTTATCGTGCAAACAACATTATATAATATTACCGATACGAATTTCTTTTTCTATGATAAATAACAAAGAACGTGCAAAACAGAAAAAAAAACTACAAGCGAGTCAAATTCTAGGCATATAATGTGGCCACTCCATATAGTCGATCATAATGCAAGTACTGAGAAGAAAGGCAGGATCAACTTCTGGATTAACATTTTCGAAGATTTCCAACGAATAATTTTCGTTTTTATCATATTCGGGCGTACTGCGGTCAAACTTTGTGACTTCAGCAACAACATGACCTGTACCATATCCAATTGTATATCTTTTTTCTGAAGCAATGAAGGTAATATTGAGCATTTCGTCGAATAATGTAGTTGAGATTAATAAAGGTTGTGTTTATAATAGATGAGAAGCAATCAGAAGAGCCGATCAAACATCAGTTTATTCGAACAATTCAATCGACGAAATTATGTTCTGAGCAAAAGTGATCGAGTTAATTGGATTATGTTTCAGGTCTTTTACAATGGTACTCAATCGTATTATTCATTCAGACCAGGTTGTGGCATAAATACAAGAGTGCGAAGGATGTTCGCGGGTTGTCACACGATCGAAATGGACTTTAAACCAGTTACTGTCATTACCTACAATGAAATTCGATTGACAGATAACTTGACCGTGACAGTAATTGATGATCCAGTTAATCCTAATCCAAAAACCAGTACTTATCAGGCATTACAAATCGATCTAAGACGACTGATGTTTCAAATTTTCGCTATCGAACAGACTAACAAACGTCTTGTTGCACAAGTTAATGCACTTCCATCTGGTTCTTCAAAGTTGCCTGTACCTGATGCCTATTCATTCACCGCGGATATTGCTGAAGGACTCAACGATAAAGAATTCGAACTTGTACTCGCCTTTTGCCTCATTATCGATGATATGCGAAATTACATAAATAATGAAGACGACGACAAAGAAGACTTTTACGACACTGTCTAATACAATCGAATAAATTTTAGAGTGTTTAAATATTTATAAATCATTTCTAGTGGACGAAGTAGAATGAAACTGTCTCCTAGTATTTCCTTACTTAATCCTCGGAAATCTCATCGAACCCTGTCATTTTCTTTCGAAAGATTCGCTAAGATGATGGTCTTAAAGTGATGACATTATCTTGCAATGCAAAAGATCAAGAAATCAATGGGCGATTGAGAGCGACCTCTTTATTACTAATTACATCTATTGGATAATAATAAACAAGAATAAGAGAGATGACTCGTGTGTTTATTTCCTAACGAAAAAAAATTAAAATATATTATCTTCGATGCACTTTGGATCTGTGACTTTTTGAAATTATTTTCAAATAACACATGTTTATTTATTTATTACGTTTTAAATAAATATGTTTCGATTGACCGAAAAGAAAAAAGAAATGGACAACTATTCCCAATCGAATAGAAAATGATCGATTGTGATAAGTCTGTTGAGACATCAGAGAAATTAGTGAAGCATACAACAGGATGATTTTCTCCGGAAGAAGACAAATGGCTTTTTTTTATTTCTAGATAGGTATGTCTCACATAGTCTCTTTACGTGGTGCATCATTACGTGCATTACGTTCGAGTTCAACCATGGTTTCGGCAACAAAATGTGCAGCCTATCCGAATCGTTCTTGTCAACATCAACAACAACAACAATATTCATATTCGACTCTTCCATCGTCACCTAACCGAATACTTATCAATGAAAATAACAAATCAACTAAACGAGTATGAAGATACAATGATTTTGATTCCTTAGGGAATAACTAACAAAAAAAGGAGAAAAAAAGGACATTAATAAATTTATTATTTCTTTTTGTCTCTAGACATTATCGGAACAAACACTTTCAACTGACGGAACGCATAGTGCTGTCTATGGACTTACTCGTCATTTTCATACGAGTTCAATAGCCTGTAAATTTTACATCGACAAAACTTTCGAATCATTTTGTTTTGTTTTGTAAACAGATGATTCATTCAATGTTTCGACTCCAGCTTTTCCGGAATCGGTTAAAGATGGTACAATAAAATTGCTAAAAAAAGTCGGAGATAAAGTAGCAGCTGATGAAACAATCGCAGAAATTGAAACCGATAAATCAGCTCTCAGTGTTAATTCACCACAAGCTGGTATCATCGAAGAATTTCTCGTTGGCGACGGTGACAATGTTACATCAGGTGCTAAAGTTGCCAAACTTACCACCACCACCACCACCAGCAGCGATGGTGGTCAACCAAAACAAGAAACAAGTCAAGTTAATGTTGAACAACCCAAAGAATCAAAACCTTCATCCGGAGCAAGTTCAGTTACAGTCTCGACACCATCGTTTCCTGAATCAGTGAAAGATGGTATCATTCGATTGACAAAAAAAGTTGGAGATCAAATATCAGCCGATGAAACCATCGCCGAAATCGAAACAGATAAATCAAATCTCCATGTCAATGCGCCTCAAGCCGGCGTCATCGAAGCCTATCTTGTTTCCGATGGTGACACAGTTGTATCAGGCGCTCAAGTAGCTAAAGTTAACCCGAGCAGTGCTGCTAAATCAGCACCAGCAGCCAAAAAAGACAAACCTAGCAGCGAACCAAAGTCTTCGCCAAAATTAGCACCATCCCAAGCTGCGAAACCATTGAGCAGCAGTGCCGATGCGAACAAAATCACCGGTACGCGTTCGGAGACACGTGTGAAAATGTCTCGAATGCGTTTGAAAATCGCTGAGCGTCTTAAAGATGCACAAAATACTTGTGCAATGTTGACAACTTTTAATGAAATTGATATGAGGTAAAAACGAGCGTCGAAAAAAAACACAACTGATTGTGATCGTTTTTGTTTTTTCGAAGTAATCTTGTGGAATTCCGCAAGAAATACGCCGATCAATTTACTAAACGTCATAATCTCAAATTAGGATTTATGTCTGCATTTGTCAAAGCATCTGCATGCGCACTCGTCGATAGTCCGATTGTCAATGCAGGTAGATATTTTTGCATTTTCGTAAATCAAATAGTTCGAATTTATCACTTTGTTTCAGTTATTGATGGAAATGAAATTGTTTATCGAGATTATGTTGATATCAGTGTAGCTGTTGCTTCGCCAAAAGTAAAAACAAAACATTGAAAAGAAAATAATTCGATTTTTGTCGTCAGGGTTTGGTCGTACCTGTCCTTCGAAATGTCGAAAGCATGAGTTTCGCTGATATCGAACGAACAATCAGCGATTTCGGAGAAAAAGTAAAGACTCCAACGGATTTTTCAACAAATTTTCTTTGTTTTGTTTTTCTCAGGCGAAAAAAGGTTCACTTGCAATCGAAGATATGGACGGTGGTACATTTACCATTAGTAACGGCGGCGTTTTCGGTTCGTTATTTGGTACACCGATCATCAATCCTCCGCAATCAGCTATTCTTGGCATGCATGGAATATTTGATCGACCTGTGGCTGTAAACGGCAAAGTATGTAACATTTATTTATTTTTATTTTTGCTTCATTCTCTCGTGTTTTCAGATCGAAATTCGTCCCATGATGTACGTGGCACTTACGTATGATCATCGAATTTTAGATGGTCGTGATGCCGTTCTATTCCTACGAAATATCAAACAATATGTTGAAGATTCTCGTACGATTTTTCTCAATCTATAAAAGATCTGACTATTATCCATTCTTTTCCGCTTAGTTCTATTTGCTTTCTAACCGAGCCTATCATAACTTCTCTCATTTACCCTTCTCTGATATAATATTTTTCTTTTTTTTTTGTGTATTCTATCTTCTGTACACAATAGATTCTGCATACAAAACGAAATTCTTTTGTTTTTCTTTGTGACCGAGCGTAATTTGAGAACGATTGTGGTCATTGATTAGGTTTTACGTGTGAACGGACACTGGTTCGATTGCCTTGAAGCGCGAATTGAATATGAATTCATCGAGCACGTTCTTTTTCTTTATCGTTCTCTTTTCTTTTTTTTTGCGGTTTCTACATGAACAGCGAGACGAGCATATATATATATAGAAGAGAAGAGAAAAAAAATTCTGATCATCTTGCTTGCCTAAAGGGTTAAGAATTCTATTCGATTTGCTCTTCTCTTGTCGTCGACACCTGATGACTATTGGCATTGATTGTTAGTCAGTTGTCGTCGTCAGCTGTAGCGCTTGGTATTATGCCTGGTCATCATCATCATCATCGTCGATGTTTATCCTTGAAACGAACGAGTGAATATGCTCAATATTGGTTGCATGAACGTACATCGTCTTTATCACGCCGACATCAATCTCTCAAACGCGATACTTCATCGACTATCGACATAAGTCAGAAGGTAGTTTTGTTATTATTATTGTTATTGATTGATACATAATCGTTATCAAGGAGAATTTGACCTTTTGCCTTTCGGCGTATTCATTTTGATTGAGATCAAACATTAATATTCATCTTCTTTTCTAGAATATTGGCCAAAGAATGGCCAAAAAAAATTATGATTTACTTTTTAAATTATTATTAATCGGCGATAGTGGTGTTGGCAAAGTGAGTCGACAAGACAGAAGAAAAAGCAAAAACAATATTCATATTTTACATTTAGACATGTATTCTATTTCGTTTCTCCGATGATTCATTTAACGCTTCGTTTATTTCCACAATTGGCATCGATTTTAAAATCAAAACAATTGAACTCGATGGACGAAAGATTAAATTACAGATATGGTGTGTAAAATTTCTCATCAATACATATGCATTAAATCTATTTTCATAGGGATACAGCTGGTCAAGAGCGTTTTCATACGATTACTAGTAGGATTCCTCATCATTATCGATTTCTTATATATATATATATGTTAATTTAGCATCTTATTATCGTGGTGCGATGGGCATAATGCTTGTTTATGATGTAACGCAGGCGCGATCATTTGAAAATATAAATAAATGGCTGCGTAATATCGATGATCATGCGTCTGATGATGTTGTTAAAATGCTTATTGGAAATAAATGCGATATGGAGAATCAACGTTGTATTACACGTGCACGTGGCGAAGCATTAGCACGTGAACATGCGATACCGTTTTTCGAGACCTCAGCCAAGGACAATCAGAATATAGAGAAAGCCTTTTTCGAAGTGACACGATTGATTTTGAAAAAAACTCCGGCAAGTTCGTCGGATCCGTCCAATGGAGGATCTATCGGCGATCTAAAGAGTAATAAGCCAGCCAATCAATCGAACTGTATTAATTGCATGTAAGGCAAATCTATTTCAAAATTACTCTGTCCCAAAGAAAAATCGATCGTTTATCTTTATATTTCATTTTTTCTTTCTTTCAATGTTGTCGCATTTTTTCTTCTCCATATTTTCTGTTGTTGATTCTAATCTTTTTCTTTAAACAGGCGTGATTGCATGTGTAATTTTTCTTTTCTCTTTCGGACGGTATTCGGATATATTCATATAAATATAATATAAATATATACACACACACACACAAGAAGAAAAAAACTCGATTCTAATCTTTGTCATTGATTGACAACATCACATATTGAGATAAGAACTTGATGTGAAGATGATATTGATAAAAAGCAACGAGCAATTACTTGTTTTTGATATTCAAGTAAGAGCAAACAATTTATTCGAAAGTTAAACATCGAACACTCCGGGTATGTTCGAAGTGGAGAATCGCTTTTCTGGAATGATCGGTTTTGATTCGAGCGAAAGCCATGCTCCGTCATTCTCATTAGTTATGTCCTCGTCTGAAGTCGATGAAATCAAACGTAATCGAGATGTCGAATTGAATTTGTTTGGTTTGTCCAATGATGTTTGCACACTGACATCGCAACGTTTCATCGTTTGAGAACAATTCGAACATGTAAATAACGTTGATGGCGAACGATTGACACTGTTTGATTTAAAAAGTGCTTCGGCAAGACGGAGGTTTTCATTCGAAGGTGGTGGCGGTTGTGTTGGCGCTGTTAACAGCGGTGGTGGAGGGACAAATATCGGTGGAAATGTTGGCATGACAATCGTTCGTTGTGTTGGATGACTTTGAACGAGTTGTTCTTGTAATTGACCTGATGTTGTTGCGATAAATTCATTCGGATGCTGATGTAAAAGTCGAACAGCTAGATTACAATCATCTTTATATCGTTGTTTGTCAATTTGTAATTCTTCGACTGTATGTTGAAGATATTGAATTTGTTCTTTAGCTCGTGTAAGTTCATTTTCTAAATGTGATTTCTCTTCCGAATAGTTTTCAACAATGTTTAATATTCGTTCTTCTAATAAACTATTTTGTTTTTGTATTTCTCCATGAATATTCACTAGTTTTAAATATCTTTCACGTAATAAATCCAATTCATTCGCATTCATCTTACAATAAATAAAATACACACATAAATGTTTATTTTGTAATCTATTCAATCTACCAGAGATATTCAAATATTTATTTTCATTTTTTTTATCCGTTCGTATTCAATTAACAAAACATGATTGAAAAAGAAAAAGCGAGATTGTGTGTGAGCAACTTATTTCGATGTTAAATCAAACGAAAAAAATAATCATAATCAACTTTTATCTGACTCTTCTGATGTTACATAAGAGATTTGACGTAGAACACAAAAAAAATATATAGAGAGCATTGATGGTTCATTACAGAAAAATAGATTGTTATCAAAAAACGAAAACAAACAAATAAATTCGACGAAAACAAACGAGCTCGTTCGTATTTATGTTGGTATCTGACGAGCATGTTTACAAAATACTATTTCGAGAGAGAGAGAGAGAGAGAAATTAGATGCTCACCAGGCTGATGATCGACAAAATTAGATTCATATTCTTAGTTTCTTTGCTTCTCACTATCACTTATCTGTACGTTTTCAATTCGATAGAAGAAACCAAACAGATCATCACGAAAAAGAAAACGTGTTAACGTTTGCGCAAGCGCGATTGAAAGTTAGATTCTAGATTCTATATACATATACATATTTACAAAATAAATATAGACACAGAGAGAGAGAGAGAAATCATCGAAAAATATTAGACTGAGGATTCGAATACATTATGAATCTGTTCGATAAATGAAAGTTCAAGTGGAACTGTGTATTCGTACACACCTATGGGCATTTCGTGTTTGGTCAACGGATGCCAAGGCCAACCGAGGACTTGTTCAATCTAGAGAGAAACAACGAAAACATGTGTCATTCAATGAAAACGAAAAAACTAATCAATAGAAAACTTTACAATTGTTTGAATACTATTTGTACAAATTCCGTATTGTATAAACGCATCATTGCCTTCGTCATCTTCGACAAATTGATGATTCATTTGCAAATGTCCATATTGTAATGTCATAACACAATCAGCACACACATTAAACTGTCGTAATTGCGGACGTAATTTTGCTATTGCAAGAAGATTGACTTCTAAGACTTCATAACCTAAACCGAAGAGAAGTTTTTTTTTGCAAAAAAATCGATTTCAATTCGTTTGTTTTTCTTACCGAGAATTGTTAACGAGGTGAGTTTTTTACATTGCCATGCTAAGAGTACCAATGGATCGGGTTCAGCACGGAATAAATTATGATATCGAAGTGCTGGCTCAGTTACACTATCGATAACATCGAGACATTCCAATGTCGAACGGTAATGAACCGATAAATAACATAATAAATCGACATTCAACGAAGAACAAAAATACATTCTACAAAAAACAACAACCGATCAGACAAATCAATCGACTGAATTCTACCGTAAATGAGACAGTGGCATAGCAGGCCGAAGAACGCGAGAATACTTTCGAAACGTTTCATGTGCATTCATCATATGGACGGCGACTTTAAGATCAGGCATTTGTGTTGTGATCGATTGCCAGACAGATTCATCGACTGGCTCAGGATCCGAACGAAATTCACTGACATGTACAATTAATCTAAACGAAACAAAAAAAAACATTCGATTTACGTCAAAGATCTCCGATAATTCTACCGTTTCAGTGGAATCGATTGTTGGATAAAAGATTGAAGTAATTCATTTGTTAGATAAGTCGAATCGAGACTTAAACTATTCAAGGATATAAACGGGAGAAATAATTGACTTGGCAAATAAATATCTAATTAAACACACAGCTAAAATCAATATCGATCTATTGAGAAAAAAACGAACCAGCAATAGTATGTGTTTCATTGTTTTTAATCGATGCCACGTGAAGTTGTTTGAGTGCGTATGGTTGCTGTTGAGCGAGTAGATGGAGTAATTCTTCGACATGATATAAACTTTCAAACCAACAGCCAAACGAGAGAACTTCAATGGTTTGATTGGACTCGAGAATTTGTTTTAACAGATGAAAAATTTTATCACAAAGTGGAATCAATGGTTGTTCGTTTTCTGAGAGCGCACAACGTGTACTTGTCGGACGAAAAATGAGACTTTTCAATTGACGATTTGTACATGCGATTAGATCTAGTAGTTGAAGAATATCTTTGATTAATTGTAGATTTGTTGGATCGAAACGTATCTCAATTGATCGTGTTAAACTAAGAAAATGATTTGTTAAATAACGAAAACTTTGTATTTGATTATGCCGATTATTAACAAGATTGAAACGAAGACAACGATAGGGCTTTATTGACCATAATTTCGGATGGTACAAAACATTTCGCCATGATGAACACGTCGATGTTGATGCAAACAGATCATTTGATGATAAATAAGAAAATATTTCAGCGAGGACAATTTGTGGCAATTCAGAATAATCATATGGATAGACCATACTCAAAAAATATCGAAATAAATTTGAATTATTTAATTAATACTATTGATACGATAACGAGAAAATAATATGTATAAAAAAAAAACGAACGAAGAAATTGATGTTAATGATTAGAGAAGAAAGAAAAGAAATGTATGTTAGATTAGAATGACCTTGATAGGTTAGATCAGCTGAGTGAGAAATAAATAAGAAAAATAGATGTCACTCAAATAAAGACAGACATTTATTGGTGTAGAAAAAAAATATCTGACAGTTATAGTTAGAGTCTTTTTTATTTGCATATATCATTTGTAGTCTAAGAAACAGAATTTATTTTTCTTTCTCTTTTCTTATGCAAGATGACAATTCATTTCATTCTTGTTCACAGAAGTAAATTGATATATGGGACAATCTCAAGATAGTTTTTCTTCTAGATTCCGTTGTCTGAAAAGGTTATTTGGAGATTCACAGAAAATAACAGAAAACATCTGTGATTATTCGATTATCTATTCATCAAAGTAACAACAACAGCAAAAACAGAAAGATCTTGATTTTTTTAAAAACAAATCTCGTTTTCAGTATGCCACAATACTTATCCATCGATAAAGAAAGAGAATTAATTAGTATTGCTAATTGTTTATTAAGTAATAAAAGATGTCTATTAGCAATTGATGAATCTCCAGGTAGATAGATAGATAAATGAACAAGAGAATGTCATTTGTTTGTCTCGTCTAGTATCGATGTTGAAAATTTTACAACCATTTGGTTTGGAAAATACCGAAGAAAATCGCCGTCTTTATCGACAAATTTTATTAACAAAGTCAAATCAATTATCGCACTATCTCTCGGGAATAATCCTATGTCATGAAACGTTCTATCAAACTGATGATCATGACAAACCTTTTCGACAGATTTTAAATGAACAAGGCATTCTAATTGGTATTAAAGTTGACAAAGGTCTTGTTCGATTGAATGGAATCAATGGAGAGAATATAACTCAAGGACTCGATGGACTCCATGAACGATGTGGACAATATTATAGAGATGGAGCTCGATTTGCTAAATGGAGTGTGTAAATAGATTTGCATTCTAAATGTCAGCTTGTCTCGTTTTCGTAGGATGTGCACTGAAAATAGCCGATGGATTGCCATCTCAATTATGTATCCAAGAAAATTCAAATGTTCTCGCACGTTATGCATCAATATGTCAACAGGTAATTAATAAAAAAAGAAAACAAGCTATCTTGTGATATTTTATTTTCAGAATGGCCTGGTTCCGATTATTGAATGCGAAGTATTCGGTTAATCAGAAGAAAAAAACGTTTTTTTTCTAAATTGAATTTTGCTCTTATAGATACTTGTAGATGGTGATCATGAATTAGATGTTTGCCAATATGTAACTGAAAAAATGTTAGCATCGATCGTCAAATCACTTCATGATCATCATGTTTTTCTCGAAGGAATTCTTCTCCAACCGAATATGATTACATCAGGTTGACTTTCGTGTTTCTACGTAATACTCATATCTCATCGATTGTATTCAAGGGTCATAGTGCAAAAAAAAGTATACCGATAATGACATTGCAAAAGCAACAGTGCTTGCCCTACGACGAACTATACCACCAGCAGTGCCAGGCATTTGTTTTCTGTCTGGTAGATATTTATTTTGTTGTTAATTAAAAAAAATATGTCGGATCTCAATAGGCAACCAAACAGATGACGAAATCTCGAGATATTTCTATGCGATTAATCAATATCCAGGACAGAAACCATGGATATTAACATTGACACATGGACGAATGATTCAAATCAATGTTTTGTCGATTTGGTCGGGCAAAATTGAAAATGTTCGTTTAGCTCAAGAACAACTTCTCAAACAAGTTCAAGTAAATTCATCTCGAACTTGAATTCATTCTGTTTGTTGTTGTTTTTTCTTTCGTTCAGAAATACAACGCAGCAGCTCAAGGTGAATCTCATTCGTAGTTGTGCATTTTTCATGTTTTCTTTTTATACAATAAAATTCTAAAAGATTCACACCTCTATCGAAACGGATCATTAGTTCGTTTGATGACTATCTGTCTGAGAATAAAAAAAAGAAAAGAACGGCAAAATTCTATTCGATCTAGTGGTGACAAGTGTTTTTTTCTCTCTGTTAATGATGATCATTTTCTCTCAAATGATTTGTCCATCTGATACCCCGTGCATATTTTTAATCGCTCATTTGTTTAACATATGACGGCAAAAAACAATATTTCATTCTCTTTCGATCATTTGAGTTCGATGCATCGACGAGATAGTTGAACAAGCTTCTTTCATTTGCTCGTGAACGACATATCCACACGACGATCTTGATCTTGAAATGAATTGATCGGTGGGATATTTCATTCATGAGCACGACAAAAACACATTTATTCGAGACAATGAAAATTATCGACGAATTCTGACATTTGAAACAACATCGTATTTAACGAAGATTTGTCTGTTTGTAGATCAAAACGTCGTTGGTAACATTGCGTTTGAGCATGGGCAAGAAAGAATGTTTGTTCAAAAGTTAAATTCGTTGCTAACATTGTCAATGATTGATCAGTTTTTCGTTGTTTCAATGTTAAATAAGCAACGCGCAGAGCATTCGATGTTTGATTAGCCATTGATCGATCGATCATCATCAGCATTTTCTCAGCGAGTAGAACGCCTAATGAACCTAAATT
>ERZ781399.3113-NODE-3113-length-12950-cov-4.009073_pt1 | contig 12950 bp, 15 predicted proteins | sample MGYA00511014_ERZ781399 | MGnify/ENA primary metagenome ERZ781399 (study PRJEB29847, sample SAMN06458254) | wastewater metagenome | isolation source: Wastewater bioreactor | place: South Africa: Cape Town | study: EMG produced TPA metagenomics assembly of the...
AAAAAGAAAAGCCGAGAGAGAATATGTGAACTTGTTAATGTCTTGAGGGGGCAAAAAAGCAAAAGACTATATAATTTCGTCTCTTTTGTTCTCTTAACGTGATTTTATTGAGAAACTTTTCACTCCGCCTACTTCAATCATCAAACGAGTAATTCTATCGTTTGTGCATGTTCACAAAGAAAAGACTAGACAAGAGAAATCAATTGCCTTTTTTTTTATTGCAAATAAAATCGAATATATGTTGCTAATAAACCACCAGCAAGACCGCTTTTATGCGAGAGACATCCGTCGCGCATATCTTGATCGTAGAGTAAATGTCGACGGTGGATTTGTTTGACTTCTGATGCACTACCGAAACATCCGGAATCCGACTGTTGCCAAGAGGTAACAGCGTGAAACCAATCATAACGAAGGAAGTCTTCGAAACCAATCATCGAACATAAAAGTAATTCTTCGATAAACAAATCTTGATTACCATTATTCGCTAAATTATACTTGGCATCAGCATAGATATTTGCACAGAAATATTCTTCGTAGTAATAGGCTTTCTTTTTCAAACATTGAGTTTTTTTTGCAGCTAAAATCCATAGTAATTGATGTGTTAGACGATAATCTCTAGTCTTCGATGCTGTCATCATGTTTATACACGATTCACTAACTGAACATTTCTTCGAATCGGCATTTTCATTTGTACCTGAATGCAAAAAAATACTAAGAATATAGAGAATTTGTTTTTCTTATGTTTATTTTTACCAAATAATTCGCCAAAACATTGATCGGATAGTTCTTCATCGAAGTCATCATCACGTTCGTTCTTTTCAATAAGATTTCTATCGATCGATCTTCGTTGATATTCAATCGTAAACGGTCCATCAGCAAACGAAGCAAACCGATGGAGATATTTCGGTGAATTAACTTCGATTTTTACTAAACTTCGATTGACTATGCGTTCGATTTGATTCGAAAGAGATGAAACGATTTGAGTTTTATCCGTAAAACGATTATTTTGCTCGTGCAATGCATTTAATTGACCTTGACCAATACGTAAACCGTAGACTCCATCAAGATTTAAATTATCCGCATCAGATTCAATGAAATCGAGCAATTGCCGAAGAGAGTCTAAAGCTTGAATACCATATTTTAAATTCAATTTCGAAGAGAAATCAGATGGATTCGAAAGGATTTCACTGGGAATCGAGAATATCAATACGAAAATAAATATTTTTATCATCTAGAAACAAGCGCCAAGCTAAACTATGTGTTGAAACGATCGAGATAACGGAAAAACTGCTATCAGATGATATAGCATTGAAAGCAGACTGAGAAAAAAAATTATGCATCGATCAAGTTATTACAGCGTTGGCTGGAATAATTTGTTTCTTTTTTTTTCTTTGATATCAACGAAGCACATGCAGTTCCCTTTCTCTCTCTCTCTCCGAGAAAAAAAATCTGTTATTTGTACATAATGGCAGGAAAGAAGAAAATTATTCATAGGATTTCTCTAAGTACTCGAAAAATATTGACAATTGTTATTCATACGTAAAATACTGTCGATATGAAATCGATCATTGTTTCGATACATTTGTAAAGTCTCATGAACAATAGATTGATTGGATTCATTCATTTAATCTATCGATGTTTTATTTCTAAATAACACGATGAATAATGTCTCTTCAAACAGGTGATATAATACAAATGAAAGGACAGTAAATTGATCCTCGTTCAATTGAGTAAACATATCTGAATTCAACTCAGGTCAAATAATCTAATCCTTTTCTTTTTCTCGCACATACGTACGCGCGCATCCATATTCACATTGAACAACGTCTGACAAACATTCGATTGATATCACTATGAAATTAATTTCCTATGATCTATTCATTTTAGTTGCATTATTCTCATTAGCATCGACAGGTAAATAGAATTGAGGTTTTGTTTTTTCGTCTGTTGTTAATATTTTTATTTGAAAAAAGTACAAACAGGAAATGATAAACGTATCGTTTGTTACTATACAAATTGGTCGATATATCGACATGCCATAGTTCCAGTATTATATCCCGATTCGATCGATCCGAAACTTTGCACACATATTCATTTTGCCTTTGCACAAATCGATCCAATCACATTCGAAATTCAACCAAGTGAAAATCATGACGTTCATTACACGAGCGTTTTTAGCACGGTAAACGAGCGTTTCAATCGATTGTTTCGTCGTTTTTTTTAAAATATTTTTCATCATTTAGCCATTGTATTCGAGATTGTCGAATTTGAAAAAAGCTCAACCATCGATTAAATTATTAATTGCTGTCGGCGGATGGACAGCGGGTAGTGGAGTATTTAATAATATTCTGACGAATTCAACAACTCGATCGATGTTTATCGAACAGGCGAAACAATTCCTGACGAAATGGAATTTCGATGGAATTGATTTGGTAGAAGATCGAGCTCTTTTCCCTATTCATTCAAAAGAATTAACTTCTGTTTCATTGCTAAGGATTGGGAGTATCCAGGTGATAATGATCGAGGAGCGAAGAATAATTCACGAGACGAATTTAATCTCTTACTTAAAGTATACTTACGAAAAAAAACAAACGAAATAACTATCTGTGATTTGTATTGAATAGGAAATGCATGAATCATTTCAAAACCATAGTAAATCATTTCTTTTGACAGCTGCCGTGAGTGCAAGTCCGACAAAGATCGATCAAGGTTATGTTATACCGGATATATGCGAGTAAATATTGACGAAAGTAAATTTGTCATGTTCACTTCGATTGTTGTTTTTAGATATCTCGATTATATCAGTGTAATGACATATGATTATCACGGTAAATCAGAAAAAAACGAATGAGGAAGCCGAGAGAGAGAGCACATTTGAATATTTTAGGCTCGTGGGACAATGTCACAGGTATTAATGCGCCATTGTATGGACGGACTTTTCAAGGACTTACTGGATTTGTCAAGGGATGGAGTGTGGTAAAGAAAAAGCCACGTTTTTTTCTCTGTTAGATTTTGAATTTGAGAAAATGTTTAGAATGATTCGATTTATCATTGGTTGAATAAAGGTTGTTCAGCAAGTAAGATCAATCTTGGCTTAGCTTTATACGGGCGAAGTTTTACATTAATGAACGATTCGAATTCGATTAATATCGGAACGAAAGCAATCGGTGGAGGTTTAGGTAATATTTTCTCTGGATATTTTTCTTAAATTAACCGTATGATTTTCTTTTTAGCTGGACCATATACGAAAGAAAGTGGAACACTAGCCTATTTCGAAGTAAATGCGTAATTCTAAGAGAGGAGATTGTGCTTTTAATTGATCGTCTATAGATCTGTCAAAAACTTCGAGTTTATAATTGGACAAGTGTTTTTGATAGTGATGCTCAAGCACCCTATGCTTATAGTCGATCAAACAAATCGATGAATCAACAATGGGTTGGTTATGATAATCTCGAAAGTGTTGCAATTAAAGTAAAGCGATTTGTCAATTTGTCAATTTGTCAATCATAAATCCTTTCGATATGTAAATTCAGGTTTCATATGCAAAATTATTGAAGTTAGGCGGCGTGATGCTTTGGTCATTAGATCAAGATGATTACACGGGATTATTTTGTGATCACGGAGAATTTCCATTTACACGACGTGTACGTGATATTCTTCAGTCACGTGAAGATCTTCTTACTCCTGAAACGACGAAATTAGTTACAACTAGTACACAGAAAATCAAATTCTCGACTGACTGGAATGAAACTAACCGATGCACTCATATAACCTGTTCGTTGTATTTTCTCTTTCTCATTTTCTTTCGTTTTTTTTATTTATTGATTTAATAAACTAGCTCTGTGGCCTTAGTCATGCATGCATGCATACATGGCATTTATCATTGATGACAGAATTTAATTTCGATGATCGAGTGGATTTATTAAATATAAAAATAGTTCACTTAGACAAGCATTTGAACAGAAATGAAATTGATTCTATTTTGGATAATTTCTACTGTTGAGCTTAGTTCTTGTTCGTCTTTAGTCGGTTTTAATCTTTATCGTACGAATCGCTCGATTGATAATCCCGATCGTGATTGTTTACATTATCGTGTCAATCATAACGCTGATCTCGATGAAGTTCTAGAATATTGTATTCGTACTAAACTCGATGGACTGTCAACGAACAACGATAGTCGCCATTCGTCTTACTCGTTTGAAGATTTACAAAATTTAAATGTTACAATTCAAGAATTATATACTTGGTCAGCGCCAATAGATTTAATCGAAGATTATGCTGAATATCTGGAAAATAATAATGTGCTGTTAAAAGATTCGAAATTCTATAATTGTACATTTCCATGGTTTGGTTTGTATTGTGAATATCATTTTTCTCAGCCGAATTCGACCTTTGCTGATCAATTAGTCAGCGATTTTAGAGCGAAATCTTCCATCTATATACCAGGAACTTATTATAAGATGTCGTGTTATTCCCATGTACAATGCAATCGTACAGGTAGTTTGAAAACAGATTTCTATGTTTGTCTTGATTGGCGTGAGATTTGTGATGGTAAGATCGATTGTATCGATGGTGGACATGACGAAGAACATTGTTGGCAATTGGAATTGAATGAATGTGATAATAAAACAGAATATCGATGCCAAATTGGATTGTGCATCCCTTTGGCTTTTTTAAATGATGATCCAAAAAATACGGATTGTTTAGATCAAAGTGATGAAGACCTATATACGAAACCTTTGGAAGCAATATCTGTTCTGCAGATAACCAATTGTTTGGTCGCTCCAATCTTTCCCTGCGAAGAACACATGTGTCGTCCAACATCATCGAATAATTATGAAGTTCATTGTGGTTCGTATTCTTGCGGTCCTTTATTTCTACAGACTTGTTTAGCCAAACGAAATGAGGCTTTAAGAAAAGCATCGTTAATTGGAGCAAATATATCTGAAGCATGTTCGTATGCTCTTAGTTGTTTGACAGGTATAACATCAATAGATGATATTTTCAATGCGAATTGTTCGAAAAGATTTTATCCGTCATATGCAAATGATATTCAACAATATTGTCCAACATTGATTCGACTCTTGCCAGTTATGTTTGGACATATTCAATTTGTTTATCGAAATAATAGATCTTGGATGTTTAATTTTACTTCAGAAGATGCCTTATTCAATCCACCTGATTATATTTGTTTCAATGGAACTCGTTGTATTGATGAGATGATTTTTAATTCAAAAACTTTGCCAGTCTATCTCTTCGATGATCATATCATATGTCGACCAATTCAGGATTTTCAAATCGATAGAAACTATATTCGACCATGGAATCATTTCATCAGACTGCTAAATATTTTATTTCGTCAATGTTCGAGTTATCCTCAGCCTCGTCTCATATCCAATTATTCGAATGTATATCAATGCATGAATTCTTCGAAATTCATCTCGACAGATCGATTGATCGATGGCATCGATGATTGTCCTTATAAAGACGATGAATCATATCCGTTTAGTTGTTCATTAACGAATGCAAATCATCGTTTTCAATGTACTCGATCGAATCAAACGATATGTCTCGCTCGAATTCGTGTTCATGATATATTCCAACAATGTGACAATGATTCGAATGAGGAGTATAATTTTGGTACGAACACTTTCAACGAAACAACATCATTTCCTGGTCTATGTGATGGATTTACTTTGACATCAGTTATGCTTATCGATGGACGAAATGAAACAGACGAAACTGAATGTGATTACTATCCGTGTAATAATACTTACACACGTTGTGATGGTATTTGGAACTGTTTTGATGGGGCTGATGAACTCAATTGTGATCAACCAGCGATTTGCCCATCAATGCATCATGCATGTCTATCACCAATAACACGAAATTTTATTTGTTTACCATTCAAACGTGCTAATGACGGTATTATTGATTGTCTTGGTGCGACTGATGAACAACAATTTTGTCGATCTCAATTAGTTCATTACGAATATAAATCATTTCGATGTTCGAATAGCCAACAATGTATTCATAGTTTCGATATTTGCGAATTAGCCTGTTCGAATCCTGAGAATACTTCGACAAAAAACTGCACAAATGACGCACATGCCTTAGTACTTCAATGTTTTTTGAATAGACCAAAGAATCGTGTTAACAAATTTTTCTGTTTATTAGGTAAAGTAAGTCAATTAGCTACAGCTCATTTAGCACTCAACATTTCTTCTTCTTTCATTTGGCCATCATCACCACGTATCGAACGCGAGCAGCAACTTTTACATTCCTCTTTTTCACAACAAAATCCATTAGTCACTATCGTCGATAAACCATCAACTAACGTTTACTTAACAGTTTGGTCTTGCTATCGAGGTATTGCAATTCAACGTTTATTCAGTTCGCAATCGCTTTGTCTCTGTCCACCGGCTTATTATGGTCGTCGTTGTGAATATCAAAATCAACGTGTAAGTTTATCTGTTCAAATTCAGGTCTCATCGAATTGGCATTCAGTGTTAATTGTAATCGTTACACTTCGTGATCAAGAACAAAATCAAATTGAATCATTTGATAAATTTAATTATCTACCACTTGTTGATTGTCGAAAGAAATTCAATATTTATTTATTGTACAATAGCCGACCGAAAAATCTTTCGAGAAAATATTTCGTTCGAATTGATATTTATAAACAATCATCATTTGAACATCAATCCAGTTGGCAATTTCCTATTCTATTTTCATTTTTGCCTGTCTATCGAATTTCAGCTCGATTAGAAAAACCATTGGTCGAAGACAACACCGTCGACTGTCTTGATTTATTATGTGGAGAACATGGTCACTGTCGAAAATACGTTAATACAAACGCAAGTTTCTGTCTTTGCGATCGAGGATGGTCTGGTTTTCTATGTAATACCGAGCATACATGTCGTTGTTCGAATGATTCTCTTTGTCTGGCATCAAATTTATGTTTATGTTCGATCGGTAAATTCGGCAATCGTTGTTATCTTCGTTATTCAACATGTTCGTGTTTGAACAATGGCACTTGTATTCAAACAAGAGATCATTTAAATCTCGAAAGCACATTTCAATGTGCGTGTATCGAAGGATTTTCTGGACCACGCTGTGAAATCATCGATACAAAAGTTGTTCTTTCGTTTGAATCGGATTTAGACATACCAAGATACATCTATGCACATTTTATTCAAGTTTTCGACAAGAATACACCGTATCATCGTAGTACGAGATTTAAAAAGATTCCTCTCAACGAATATTCAGTGACTATTTATAAATCAACACCGTTTCATATAATTTTCGTTGAAACCGAAGATGGACGATATTATCTTGCTGTTTTACAGCTCATTTACAATCCATTGATCACTATCGAAACGTCATTAACTCGATCGAAACAATGTCTACCGATTAATAAATTATTCAATTCAACATTCGTTCGAATGCATTATTTTCGTCGGTGGAAATATTATCATCTGCCATGTAAACAACACGCTAATCTCGAATGTTTCTACGATCATGATGATCAAATGTGTTTATGTAATCATGAATTACAACAAGCCAATTGCTTTCATTTCAATCGAACAATTAATGAAACTTGTCGAACGGAAAATCTCTGCGAAAATCAAGCGCAATGTTTTCAAGATAATCCCAATTGTCCAACGCCATTCGTCTGCGTTTGTGATGATTGTTCGTACGGATCACGTTGTCAATTATCAACAAAAAGCTATCGTCTATCTCTTGACATCATACTTGGCTATCAAATTCGACCGAACGTACCTTTCAATCAACAACGTTCAGTGATCAAAGTAACGACAGCTGTTGTCACGGTACTGGTCGCTTTTGGTTTAATCAATGGCCTTCTATCGGTATTAACTTTTCAAAGCAAAGAAATTCGTCGTATTGATTCAGGATATTATCTGTTTATATCGTCGACTGTGTCGATATTTGTCACTGTTCTATTTGCATTCAAATTTTTCAGTTTAATACATACGCAAATCTCATCGAGTATCGATCGTTTCTATGTTCTATTCAATTGTAAGACTTTGGAATTTCTTCTTCGAATTTTTATTGCCATAAGTAGTTGGTTGAATGCATGTGTTGGTGTTAATCGAGCGTTAATATCATCAAAACCTATTCAAATCACTAACAAAACTCTCAATCAACGAAAAACGAAGTCGATTGTTTTCACAATTTGTCTCGTCACGGTTTTAACACACATTCAAGATCCAATCTTTCGTCGATTAATCGACGATGTTAACGAAGGTCGAACATGGTGCATTCCTCAATATCCTTCATCGATTCAAACGTTCGATTCAGTTATTCTAATCTGTCATTTTCTTCTTCCATTTATATTCAATATTTTCTCAGCAATGTTAATTATTCGTAATATAACACGTCATCGTTCGGCTGCTAAAAGTCTATCCTATCGAAGTCAATTACGAAAACAATTCGTCGATCACAAACATTTATTCATTGCACCAGTCATTTTTATTCTCCTTGCTCTACCACAATTAATTATTTCGTTCATATCGAATTGTATGAAATCACCTCGAAATCCTTGGTTATATCTATTCAGTAATTTTCTCTCCTATATTCCGTCGATGTTAACATTCCTTGTATTTGTATTACCATCGGATAATTACATCAATGAATTCAAAAATACAGTGACACGCTTACGAAAATACACACGTAGATAATTATGTATCTGAGGGATTTTTAAGAAGAACGATTTGAACTTGATCATGTTTGCCTTGAAATAAAGCTTCGTATTCATCGGAAAAATGAATATAACCATGTTTACGAGCTCGAAGAAGAATGCCAACGAGTTTATTCGAAATATTTGTATAGAACTAGAAGAAAATATGTATTTTGATTTTATTGAGATATAGGCGAAATAAAAAGAATGAACAAACGTCGAATAATTCTTTGAAAGTGATTTCATAAGTTGAATTCTCTTGTTGTCTTCCCATATTTTGAATAATTTCGCAGAGATATTTCACTTCTTGTTGAATATGTGCCTGTGCAGCAAGACCTCGTTGTTCAGTTCGACTGCCTTTCGGTGGTCGTCCGTATCTAAACAAATTTTCAATAAAAAATTTGCTCGTTTTTTTCAATTCATTACTCTGGATCGTTTTTCTTCGGATTTCGATGTGCAGGATGTTGTACAATTTTTTCTTCCAAAAAATCCGGCAATGGTGGAGCTATTGGTAACATCTCACGAGTGTTTATGTACTTATTCTTCTCGTTTCTTTTCCCTTCTGTTGCCTCAATGACCTATCTTCTCTTCTCTACATACTCAAGGACGACAAAAGAAAATTGCCGATATGTTAGCAGAACGAAGAAAGATGCATGTGTATGGTTATGTCATATGATCAAGCCTTATCCTTGACATCAGCACAAGGTTAATGCGTTCCATTGAAGATTAAACATCGATTTACGAAAAATATTTTATTGAAAGAGAAGAAGAAGAAGAAAACCACATCAATTAAACACACACACGTACAAACGGGGAAGGATAAATGCCGAAAACAAAAAAAAACAAAACAAGAATATTTAAACATGTCGTTTCTTTTTAAATGGTTGCTGATGTTCGTATGTTGGATTGCCGTAATAATCGAGTAGGACACCATTTGTTGAATTGTAAGGTGGCGACGGAGAACCATACGAATATGTATGATAAGTATTACTAAAAAAACGAAATATTCGATTTGCATTTATTGAAAATTTAACAAATACATACCGAGTGTCTGAACTGTCTCGAAAGCCTTTTGCAAATGGATTATTATCGATTTTTAATTGTGTAACCTAGAGAATAGGAAATAAATACGTATATTGTAAAATTCAAAGAACAAAAAAACCTACATCAGTATTTTGATAAGCTGTAACGGCGATAAATTGTGTTTCGGGAAAGGTAAATGTATGTTTCGATGGCGAATTCGATTTATTCGATGATGTCGGATCCGATGATCGACTACTGACTTCGACAATATTCAAACGTGGCATATATTTATGCATAGAATTCAAAATCAATGTCATCTAAATAACCGCATGAGCACATTGATTCGAAACCAAAACGACAAGTTAACACATACTTGATTTTGTGGTTGACCTATTGGTAATTGTTTATTATTAGTTAATTTCAATTTTGAAAACGAAATTTTCTCATTTCTCATCCAATGTGCGCCGCTATTCGGCGAATCGGGATGCAGATAAACATGATCTATTGACGAGAAAATGCAGGAGACATATTTGTTTTGCGAAAATATTTACTTGTTTTTTGACATTGTTCAGCTTGTCCCGACGGAACCCATTTGCCCGAATTGAATTTCCAATGATTAACATCGACTAAAACCATGTCGACGTACATATTGTACGTTGCTTCGGGTTTTAAACCGTAGACTTTATATTCGAGCGTTGGAAACATTCGACGACCGGCTAACAACAACACACAATAACAATCGAAATCGTTCGAAATATTGACCTACTTTTTGTGATTATGTTTTCTAGAGTATGTGGCGCAAATTTTAACCATAACGGTCGATTGACTAATTCCACAATGATCGAATCCGATCGACAAGCGCCATTCATCGGTGACTAAACGATATAAACGAGATGAGGCTTGTCTTTTCTCTTAGAAAACAATTTCTGATTTACATAGGGAGTTAGATATTCTCCTCCGTTGCTTGTACTGCACGGTGTTTGTTCGATGGGTGTTTGCAAATACGTTTGATGTTGATGAAAAACTTGATTCGATGGAATAGGCGAGAGATTGTAATCGTAGATGGTTGTCGTTTGAGAATCGTTGGCTTTCGGAGGAAAAAGCATGTCGTCCGATGGATAATGGTGATGTCGAGGTGGATAGATCGGCATGTACATGGATGATGGAAGTTGATTTGTTGATTCATCATCATTTAAACGTTGATTTACTGGTTGGGAATAGTTCGGTGAAAATGTGTAGTATTGATTTGAATCGTAGAGATTCGATGTTTGAGATTGATGAAGATTTGTTTATTCATCGTTGAATGTAACTGGATGATGATGAGGATGGTAATAATAGTGATGTGTGGATGTTTGATAGGGATTTGAATAATATTCAGACGAGATTTTTGTTTCGTCATCATCTTTAGTTGTTTGTGGCGTTAACATTATCGAACTAGTGGTGCTGCTGTTCACGCTCTTTATGCGACAGGTGATAATCGATGAATAGGAATGAACGGAAATATGACAAGAGAGAATAACAGAGAATATCAGAGAGAGAAAAATAAGACGAATCAACCAATGAAAATTGCAAGCCAATGAGAAAAAAAAGGTGATTCTCGCTTCTCTCCTTCTTGTTCTTAATGAATAAATCACAACGGTAGACGGAAAAAAGAATTGTTTTCTTATATCATATATCACATACACAGCAGGTTATCATAGAAAAAGGAAAAAACTTGATAATTGTATTTATTTCGTTCAATTGTCGACAAGAGAAATGATATTTTCTCTTTTTTCTTGTTGTTCGAGTGTGAATAACAGAAGAACGATTTTTGTGCATTTTCAGCTTTTTTCTCGTTTCTTTCATCTTTAATCAAAGCAAAATAAATTCTTTTTATTGAACATCCAAAAGATTTAAAAAGACGAACGTTTGTCTTCTTCTTCATCATCTATCAACCGAACAAACAATATTGTTCATTATCATTTTCATTTGTCTCCAAACAACTAATCAATGCTATCGTAGTCAAGCAAAAATTATGTCATATCTCAATGAGCTATCTCAGACATCATGTCATTAGTTTGATAGAGAGTTTTCTTCTTCTGATAAAAACAAATATTCTTATAGATAGAGCTTTCGATTTGCCTGGTTACAACGAACGAATAAATCAATATTTAATGAACAAAAAAATCTTCATCATCATTCATTCAATTAGTCCCATATGGTTTTAAGTATTTTTGATATTGAAATCTGCACCCTCAACATGCAATATGAACTAAATGATTTTCTCGTCGTACACGTGCGCTTTATGAATAGTCTCATTCTCTTGTGGTATGCACCTTGCCCATCGAACGAACTATCATGTATCACACATTCGCTTTTTTCTTGCTATTATACGTCTATTATCACATTTTTCAATGCTGAGAGTATGGCGACATGTAGTGATAATGAAATCATGAACATTATGTTTCTTTATTAAAATACCGCTTCGTCATTTTTTTACAATCGACACAAAAAGAAAAGGTTAATTTAGTGAATAGATAGTTATTTCAATATCATCATCAGCAAATACGCGTCGAATTAGTTTCGAAACTTGATCCCAATTAAGTTTATCCAATCCACAGCCAATTTGAGGCATAGCTAACCGTTCAATCTTATTAGTTAAACATAAATCTCTCATCGCACGAAGACTTGATTCTAATGATGACATTGTTGGCTTATAAAAGTATTTTTCTTTCGTAACAAGATAAAAAATCATACGATTATCCGAATGTAAATACGCACAACCACCGATGGGCACATCTACGAAGAAGATTTCAATGAATGTTTTGGTTTTTCTCGAGAGAATTGTGATATGTCAAACTTTGCTGTTTAAGAACATTGACTTGTTGAAATTTATCTCGAAAGAACTTCGCTATGCCTTTCGACATTTGTAGATCTTGAGAAACGCAATGTGCAAGTGAAACATTGGGTGCAACGGAGAATAAATCTCCACGAACTTCGGTGTAGTTCAATGGCATTACGAAATAAAATGAAATTATTTCAAAAGATGATCATTCCGATTTAACCAATAAGAAATTCGGGTGTCACTAGAGTTTGAAATCAATCGATTGTTGTTGATTTATGCTAGTAATTGATTTTAGGTTGACAAAATTCGTTGATTTAGTTCGATGAATTGTTGAAAAAAAAAATAAATGAGATTTTTAAAATTGATTACGAAGATGTCGCTGAATGATTTTTATTCTTGGAA
>ERZ781399.3120-NODE-3120-length-12940-cov-4.783003_pt1 | contig 12940 bp, 12 predicted proteins | sample MGYA00511014_ERZ781399 | MGnify/ENA primary metagenome ERZ781399 (study PRJEB29847, sample SAMN06458254) | wastewater metagenome | isolation source: Wastewater bioreactor | place: South Africa: Cape Town | study: EMG produced TPA metagenomics assembly of the...
TTTTTTCATCTCTTCTTCACGAATAAAATAGCGTATATATGCCAGAATATCATCATTGTACGGTGTCAGAGAATTTTGTTTAATAAATTTTGAAAGTTCATCGCAAATTGCAATAATTTGTGATTGTTCATCGCGAAGATCGCTTATATGTTTATCAATGGTGGCTAATGATGAAGTTATATTCGAAGAATTGATTCCAAAAAATATACATACGGTTCATGGATAACCGAACGTGATTATCTTGCCGAGTTTTTGTGGCAATTTTTTCGGCTCTAATAGAACTAAATCGTTAAGATCGTTTTGTTTAAACTTTTCGGCAAGTTGAATATTTTGTTGAATTAATCGTGCAATTTCACCAATCGGTCGAGTTAATTCGCGAATCAATTGTTGAGCTCCTCTTGACTAAATTTCATTCCATTTTTGTACGATGCTAAAAAACAAAATGCTTCATTATCGAATATAAAACTATTTGTCGAATTGAATGGAACATCAATCAACCATGTTGTTTTTAAATCACCGAGAAGATTTCGAATTAGTGCAGCAGAAGAACCAGGTCGATAGAAAGTCGATCTGCCATTCGTAAGAATAAACATTAGATTATCTTTAGCATTGACATGTAAATGCGTTCAATATTAAGTTTGAATAAAATACAAATTCCATTGAGATATTTATACTGACTGATATAACTGAGAATATGATCACAATTTTCTTTATCCTGATCAATACTTCGAACATCACCAATACCTGGCGCATCAATAAAACGTCACTTACAATTACCAATCATAAAGATAAAAATTCGTTACAATTCTCATTTTTATCAAATATACCCATTATAATTTTCTTATCTTCGAATGTCGTAAATATTAATCGCTTCGTGCAGTGTTTCGTATTGTGAATAATTAGCAAAAGCATTGATCAACGTGGGTTTACCTACACCTGTTTCACCCATCATTAAAATATTAATATCAGAATAGATCGTAGAATTTGAATTGAGTATTCGCGATTTATCCAAATATCGATTCATTTTTTAAAATTTTCTTACAATTCAAGACGTATTTTATCGTCAAGTTGAAAGGATTGCTTATCTGAGTTAATGCAACGTAAAAACAAGAACACTGTCAAGATTTTTTTTTGTTCTGCAGAAAGAGAGAAACTACCAATATTGTCAAGGTAGGAAGTAACAGAATAGTAAAACATGTGAGGTCGCGCACACTATTATTGAAAAGAAAAACGTAAGACTTCACTTTAAAATTGTCGACTTGATAAGAGCAATGATTACGAATTTTTCAGTATATATAGTAGATTTCTAGTTTGTTTAAAAATTATTTTCGATTATTCATTCATAGAATCGTACACGAAGATCATAGAATGTTTATATCAAAACGAACAGCTATCGATTCGTCTGGACGTATTGGGTATTTTTATGATGCCTGTCGAGATGAAATCGTTTTCCCGTTGGAATCTAGCCTTCAAATACATCCAGAAAAAATACAAGAGACTCGTAAATGTGAATTAATTCATTGTAGACGAGAGAAATATCCCAATTTACTCAAGACGATCGATATTGACGATGCATCAAGATTAGGTTTACTTTTAAATTTAAAGGAAAAGAAAGGTATTGGTAGAGTTCTTGATTATAATCTTGATAAAAACAAATATACCCGAATTCTTCGATATACATACATAAAATCAACACAAAAATTATCCAATGATCCAAGAGATGTTAAGAAATTGATTATGCAACCAAAAAAGGAAAGAAAAGCTACACATTTCATTACTCAAATCGACTTCGGTATTGACGTTGCTGTTATTCTACAATTACCAATCGACGAGAACGATAGAGGAGTTATAGATGATGTACTTAACCACATTCGCGATATATTACTCCATGATGGCGATATTTCATCTCTAACTTCGAAAGATATCGGTATTTTAAATAAAATTCTTAATACAAAAGTATATTCGAATACAAACGAAATATCACAGTATATGTCATTATTAAACGTTTGCAAATATATTCAAAGAAACAAAAACATTTCTGAACACCAACCAATTGTGTACTATCTTCGATCAATCAATTGGCTATATCCTGATTATGCTGCTAAAGATATTAAATTTACTCCTTTAGATGAAAAGTTTTCCAATAATATTGAAGATCATATTATTAGCGCAACTGCTGATATAGAGGGATTCACGAAATGTGTGAAAGAAGAACTCCCAAAATTAATGCGACAAAATCTCAAGACTCACGTAACTGAAGTTCAAAAGCAACTCTGTCGTTTGCAGCAGATATTTGGAAAAGAAATGCAACAATTCATGAAACTAGTGGTTGAAGTTCGTAGTGGTCATCTTCCGATATCTTCAATAAAAGAAATCATGGACGGGAAAGAGCCAAATACAACAAAATATGCTAGTGAAAATCTACGTTGTTTGATTGAGGATATCAAACGAAAAGGAGATTTTATTAATGGATTAGAAAGCGAAGGTTTTCGCTATATTAATGTTACTGATTATAACATTAGTTCAACAGATAATCGAAGATCTATTGAACGTTTATTAATTACGGACGTAGAGTTCGATCGAATACTTTGCTCAAATGATACGCTATGCAAGGATTATTTACTTCATTTCAATCAATACAAAACTCAAATGATTGAAGAGCGAAAGTACAATCCTCACTTATGTCTTTCATATGCTGATTTTACATATTGCCCTTACAACTTACAATATATATTGAGATTGCCTTTAAGTATTTATGAAACTGAAAATAACTTATCAAGCAAAGCATTCAAACCTCAAATACAATCGACTCAAACACAAACTACAAATAGACAGGATCGTCATGATATATCACAAACAACGTCTTTATCTCACAATCATTCATCTAAGGAAACAGATAATTCTGTCAAAAGACCGGTATCTTTTCCAGATGACACGTCCAAAAGATCCAAGAAATCAGAAACTAAAAGAGAACAACATTCAGAAGACAAAAGTATTAATATTGTTCTTTTCGGTGAAACTGGTGTTGGTAAATCAACTTTCATTAATGCTTTTGCTAATTATTTGAAATTCGACACATTAAAACAAGCTGAAAAAGGTACTCCAATAGTTCTTATTCCTGTTTCTTTTCTTATTACAACTGGTGACAATTTTGATGAACACACTGTCAATTTTGGTAATGCAGATAAATCAAACAATGAAAATTTTGAACATCCTGGTCAATCAGTTACACAACAATGTAGATCATATGAATTTACTACGAATAAAAAAACAAAAATTCGTATTATTGATACACCAGGATTCGGTGATACACGTGGTGTTGAACAAGATGAGTATAATATGAAAAATATTACAGATTACATTAATAGATTACCGCATTTAAATGCTGTTTGTCTACTTCTGAAACCAAATGGATCACGATTAAATATATTCTATCGTACATGTTTATTACAATTCTATTCTCTTATGAAAGCACGTTTTCCTACACAAAAAGTTGCATTTTGCTTTACTAATGCACGATCGACATTTTATACACCCGGTGATACAGTTCCATTGTTAAAAGAGATGCTCAATACAATTTCGGATGATAAAATTTTTTTCAAAAAAGAGAATGCATTTTGTTTCGATAGTGAATCATTTCGTTATTTGGTATCTTTAAAAAACAACATTCACTTTGAAGAACTCCAAGAGAAAGAATTTCAAATGAGTTGGACAAAATCTGTTGCCGAATCAAAACGTTTTATTCAGTATCTGTGTGAAAACAACTAATAAACTCTTGAATTTTAAGTACGAATTCAACGAATGCAGTGGAAAACTCAAAGATTGTTCGATATTAATATATTCATTATATATGTCCTGACATTTTAACATTCCGGTTTGATTAGCAATTGCATATGACATAATGTCCTTATTCTAAATGCGCAAAAATATATATATTTCGTGTTATATGTCAATTTTATATTTTCTTTCTTTTTACGATATATGGATAAAGCATATTTATATGCCGTTATCTTTCGTACTATAATAGATAAAAATATAACCTTTCCATCTACAATGCAAGGATATCATCGTGAAACTTTAATTTTTTAGTTTATTTGCACAGAAAGGATGATATTGTTGAATTGGCTCTATTTAATCGTTCTTACAATATTCGTACGATGTTTTTCAATAGAAGGAAAAACATTCTTTGTGTCTGATTACGGTGCCTATTCAAATGATAATATTGACGATACACGAAATATTCAAATGGCAGTTGATGCAGCTATTAAGTATGGATTAAACAGTATAATCAATTTCGGTTATGGCATATATAATCTATCCGATACAATCAATGTAAAAAACGCAACAAATCTAACAATTACAGGACAAGGAATCGATCAAACATGGTTAATTGGTAATAGTTTTATATCTATATTTTCGATTAAATATTGTAATAGTCTTACATTAACCGGATTTTCAATTGATTTTGATCCATTACCATTTACAGGTGGTTATGTTGTACAAGTAAATAAGAGTTATATCGATGTACAAGTTCAGACACCACATCGAGCTGATGTTGATCGACAAGTTCGAGCTATTCTTCGATATGATCCAGTGCAGCAGCATTCGGACCGAATACATATGAAATTTATCAGACACCATCTGAAAATAAGACAACAAGTCTTGTCTCACTAGGTGTTCTACGAATCCCATTGAATAGACCTTCTCAATTTCTTATTAATGATGCAGTCATTGTTCGTTATAGTTTTAGTAATCATTCGATTAGTGCACAGGATTCAACTGATGTAACTATTCAATCAATTAATACTTATACATCGTCATTTATGGGTATTATAACTGTCAGAGTTAGACGTTTGAATATTATTGATTATCATGTACGAACGCATAAAGATCGTTGGATGAGTACTATTGTCGATTGTTTACATTTGACAGATAGTTTCGAATCCATCACTATTCTCAATAGTGAATGCCAATCGATGGGCGATGACGGACTAAATATTCATTCGTCCTATTTTAATGTATCACGAATCATCAATTCAACAGCTTTAATTATGGAGACAGCTGTTTATCATGGTTTGATGGATGTTGGTACTGGTACACATCTCGAATTCAGTAGTAGTCAACAACCGTTTACTGTTCATACGATTGGACAAGTTGTTTCATCACAACGCGTAGCTTTCAATGCAAATCTAATTATTTTCGCTCAACCCATTGATGCTAATATTGGCGATTGGGCTTGCCTTTCAGATACACCATTAGTTTTCATACGTAATTTTACAGTAGCCAATAATCGAGCACGTGGTGCTCTACTACAATCTCGTAATATTGACATGAGATATTCATTATTCAACCGAACGAGTGGACCAGCTGTACTTTTTCAACCATCTCTATTTTGGTTTGAAGGTCCTGGAGCCAAAAATGTAACATTATCTGACAATACATATATCCATTGTAATGAAGGTATTTCACAGAATAAAGGTATGATTTCTATTTTACCTGATCCTATTCAATTAGTACAAGTAATCAATGATATTCGAATTGCATCGTCAACATTTATATTTGGTAATTATAGTCAAGGTCTCCTACAATCGAATAATGCTAATAATGTATATTTAACGGGAAATTATATCGCAACAAACAATTCAATGGCATTAATATCGATTTGTAATAGTCGAAATGTGACTGGTAGTAATAATTGTTTGGTCAATAATCAAACAACAGTCAATCAAATTTATGTATTCGATCAAACAGAACTTTGCCAAATGAATTTGAGTAGTTTGATTGATTTGCCACGATCAGCTTTTAATTCATCGTTTCCGCCACCTGTTTTTATCAGTTATATAAGTATCGATTAATTTATGTTTTATTCAAAATATATTTGTAAATCATACAAACAACAAGTACAAATAACACCCTTTAACATAGAATATAGAATTTGTATTGTATTTCATCCAAAAATAGTTGGATTTGCTTCCATAATAACACGACGCCGGTGTTTACAATTTGTTCTAAGATTAAAGATTAATAAAATTAAAATCGTTGAAAACATGATGATTTCAAAGAATTCGAAATAAATTTTGTAATCTTTAAATTGAAATGGATCAATATTAACTACAATAACTGAACAACTCATAAGAAAAAATAGATGAAGTGTTAATTTATGTGTCACACTGACTATACCAGTAACATCCAAAAAAGCTTTGTTATACATCGAATAGAATGCAATACTACATAAAGCTATATTACGAATAATACGTAGTTGTTCGAAACTTGTCATTAACGTTGCAAAATCAGGTACACATGAATCATTATCTTGAAAAGCTGGTTGAGTCATATCAATTAAATTACAAAATGATGTGTTGGTTGATATCGGTTGAATATATAAACATTTCAATCGAGATGCATTGTATATGGCACGTAGTCCTGGTGATGCTAAGAAAATCATCGTAACACTGAGATAAATCGATGGTCGAATCATAGCTCGTGTAGCCAGTAAATAGTTGAGGGTGTATGATTGTTGGTAAGTAAAACATTTGAAATTTTGATGAGCTAATTCTGTACCGAGAAACAATGCAATTGAAGCTACTGTGAAAATGACTGTTGCTCGAACTTCGCCATGATTCATACTGCAGTTTTGAATTGCTAGAATCGCATTCGTAATTAACAATGGAATAAGAAAATAGACTTCAATCGATGCACCATACGCTGCAGCACCCGATGCATAACCAATTGAAATAAAGGCTTTTAATTGATACGAGGAACGACAAAGAAAATTTAATATTCTTGTTGATTTTTTATTTGTATGGTTATACGCAATTAATTCCAGAATAACCACATAAAACCAAACCATAATTGCGCTCATACGTGGTATCAAGATGTCATATGGTACACGTTGCATTAGATGATCTCGATTGAAATAACGACGATGAAAGTCATAGAAGAAGTCGCGTATTCTTTGCGATCTATGACGATGTTTAATTATGTTAAGATCAAACGAATTCGATCGCATTTGTCTATCTTGAAAAGTAAATGTGTCAGTTGATAACCTTTGCGGAATGCCCTTTATTCAAGAAAAAAAGAAGAGATGTGCTTTCAGAAGAATGACATAGATTCTTACATACCACGTACATCATTCTTAACAACAACACTGATGAACTGAATATTATTCGATCGATCGATCGATCGAAGGAAAACAAAATGATTGATGATCATTACTCAAGTTTTGTTTTTCTTGCATATTTAAATACCGGAAATACAAAAGAAAATATACGCTTGAGAGTGACGGAAGAAAACATTTATATGTTTGCTAACACACAAATCTCTTGACTATCTAATTCTCGATTGTATAATCGAAATTCATCGATACCACCCTTGAATGGTCCTGAGACAATTGGTATTAATCCATTTAGACAACTAATTCCACCCAATGGACCTAACGGACTATTATTTCCTAAGGTAATGTATTGTGGCTCGAAATAAAGAACCACTAAGTAACGAGTGTGGTTGTATCCATAATGAAAATTTGCATTTGGAAAACATTTCGATTGAAAATAACTGGTACTTGTATAAAAGTATAAAACTTGTTCAACAACTGTTGTGTCCGATGATATCCCATGAAATAGATTGACACTATGATCATTTACAGTCCAAGTTGTATCGAATGGGAAATAAACTAATAGAGTTGCATCATTATAAATTTGACAAAAACCATTAATATACATTAATTGTTGAGATAGAACAGCATCATAAACTACAGACAATTCGTTGAATTGAAATCACATTGACCAAATATAGCGTTATTTCCTGGTGCCATACTCGGATATAACCATACTTCTATAGTAAAACTTTGTGCTAAATTTACATTTGGAATTTGAATGATCTTTTTTTCTTCTATTATTTTATTTATTATAATAAAACTTGACGGAATTCCTTATTTTTGCGTATGAAAACAAACTGAATCAATAAAATTACGTGTACTTTTCATCTGTTTGCAAGTACACAAATTTCATGACTGTCTAATTCACGATTGTACAATCGAAATTCATCGATACCACCTTTAAATGCTCCAGCAACAACAGGTATCGATCCAACTTTACAACTAACTCCACCAGATGGACCCAACGGACTATTATTACCCAAAGTTATATATTGTGGTTCGTAGAAAGTCCATGTATTCATTGAAATTGCAATCGAAACAGCAGTTAATTCTCCATTCGTATAAATTCGTATTCCATAAGTTGAACTAAAAACCATGGCAATATGTGTCCATGTATTTGCAGGTATGATTGGACCTTGCGTTGCATTGACAACTACTCCTCCACTTATTAATATTTGTGCAACTAGAGTGCCAGTCGATGTCAATGCTAATATATCAAAACAATTTGTTCCACTTCCATTTTGCCAATTCGATGAATGAACTAAAGATCCACCACCAGTTAACGAATCGGGATTGACCCATAGAGAAATTGTAAACGGTGGAGTACCATAATCTGGATGAGGATAACATTTCGATTGAAAATAACTCGTACTTGTTGAAAAATAAAGAGCTTCTCCAACAGGTCCTTGTGCTATTGTTGTTGTTGCTTGTGTTAGTCCATGAATCATATTAACACTGTAATCATTGTATACTGTTTGTGAATTGAATGGAAAATAGGCAACTAATGAAGCATCATTACTGATTTGACAAGCAGTTCGAGCACTGCTAGCAGATATTGTAAAATGATCAATACGACTAAATTTTAATATCGATCAAATAAGAAAATGTTTAGAATTGCTTCTTACCCTATGAAATAGCTGGCATTATAAACATAGGTTTGACTTTTGCCAATTGTAGTTATAGATCCTAATAATGAACCTTTATAAGGACTGACAGGACTATTTGAAAATGCGTCTAAACGACCACTGATGTAGATTAATAGTTGAGATTTAGTTGAATCATAAACAACGGCTATATGTGCCCAATCACTTTGCGTTAAAAGAGTTGAACTCATCAATGAAATACTATTACTATTCATTGAATCTAATGTAAAAATAACACGGTTATTTCGTATTGTAATAGCAATGCAAGTGAAATTCCAATCACATTGACTGAATAGGCCGTGTTCAGGCCATGCTGGAGTATTTGGATAGATCCATGCTTCAATAGTAAAACTTTGTCGTAAATCAACATATGGAATTTGAACATATTGAAAATTCGATGGACTAGCTAAAGATAAAGCACCTGTACCAATATAAGGATACGGCGTATAATTAATTGTACTTGTTCCAAATGGAACTGCCGGTGCATATCCAGTTAAATCATTTGTATTATAATCAAATTGATATAAATACGTAACCATTGTTGTTCGATAGGGTGTTTCTTCGCCAATACATGTTGTTATTGGACAAACTGAAGCGGTCAAATTACCGAATGATGATGCTAGAATTTCAATTCGAATTGTAGTTATATATTTTGTCAAGAATTTTTCGTACATTGTCCATTCGATGGACGAAGAATCAAAAAATAGACTGGTGGTATAACAGCTCCAGAAACAACGACAACAACCAAACAAATCACACCTAATTTAAATAGATTCTGCCGTTTGGATGTCAAACGTTCATTTGGTTTTAAATTCGTCGTTTCAGGGGTTAATGTTGACAATTGATCAATGGAAGGAGTGATTGCTGGTGTTTTCTTGGGTGTTTTTATAAATGATGGTTCTCGATGAAGCGGAGGCAGATAGTTCTTGTCGGGTGGTGTGTCTAATTCTTTTTGATTTACTGCTCCAATCTAAGAGAGATAAAGTGGTGGATCAAAAAAATATATTTCATATTCATTGATCAATCAAACTTGTCGACTATTGATACGTGATCGTCGTTGAACATAAGTTAATCGTGGCTGATTTTGCATATTTCTTCTTGTTAATCGAATTTAGAAATAAAAAAAGAAAAGAATTATTTGATATTGATTCAATTATTTTTCTTTTTTATTAGTTTTATAATAAAGAAACTTTATAAGTTATTTATTGCGTACTTGTCTTCGTTTATACGAAAATCCATGCACTCAATAAACATTCTTATTTTTTTCAATTAGTTTTACACTGTTAATCTGGCATGAATGATAATTTTACGCATAGGTTTTATTTTATTCAAAAGAAAGGAAAAAAATGTCATCTTCAAGCTAATACCAATCGTATTTGATCATTTGCTCCATAAAGTCCAATATAAAGTACCCATGGTAATGGACATTGAACGATAGGAATCATCATTTCATAAATTGAACCAGTCGATTGATTTTTTAATGAAATGACTTGTCTATCACAATCGATACTAAATTCGATTGTATCGTTTTCATTCATGTCAGAGAGATAACCATTAAATTTCTGAAAATGTTTTCCATTCAACCAAACTTGATGATGACCAGCCCAACCGAAAACACTCGATGCTCGATAAAGACTCGTTTCTGATGGCATATTTTTTGAAATAATACCGAAAAATATCCATCGTGGCAAACCTAATCGATCGATATGAAAACGAAATCGATGTAAACCCGAATAATATTCGTTCTTTCCTCGAATTGTTGCGTCATTGACTGTTGGACCATGAACAATTGTATACGCTTGATTATTTGCATTTATATCACCGATCGATTGATGAAATGTATCCAAAGATATTTGTGAGATTTTAATTGGATTGATAAATGCATTTGGATATTTTTCTTCGTGAATATTAATTGTTCTTGGATGTTGAAATTCAATTTTTAATTCTTGAAGTTTATTCATCCAATTATTGAGATCATTTTCAAGTAAATGCTTTTCGAATCGAGCTTGATTTAAATCGTGACTTAATTTAGTAAATGATTTACTTAATTGAATTGTATGTTTCGTATAAACTTGTTTTAATTGTTGTCGAAGATCATTGGCTGTTTGATGAATTTTCGAAATTGATTCATTTTCCCACTTGGTAATTTTTTTCATTAATGAATGTTCAGAAAAATGTTTCGTATCATCAATAATTAGTTGTCGTAGTTGATTATGATAAGTATAGAGTTTATTGATTTGTTTGAGAAATTTTTCATCCGATTTCATTGAAGAATTGGCGAAATTTATTGATGAGACCAACATTGAGAAGGAAAGAAAGAAAAAATGAAACTATTGTTAATCTATCTTGAATAGAAACAAGTGTAAAGTAGATTTTAAAAGAATATCCCGTATTTTTCCTTATTAATAATCATCTCGAACCGTAAAATGGTAAGAAAAAAATCTGCTCGAAAAGTTCAATAAGAAATGAAGAATAACAGTTTTTTTTGTTAAGAGGCTTTGTTTTATTAATAATTCACAAACGCGTACGTTTAATGAAAAAAAACGCATATGCGCAGTTACATTAGGAGATTTCATGTGTTGATGACACTGAATAAACTCGTCTTTCTCCTTTTTTTTTGTCTATTCTTAATTGAATTTCTATATATTAGCAAAAGTCATGCCAGTCTAAATGAGTTTGTTGGAGTTTTTTTTTGAAATAAAGAAAAAAAAAGAAATGAATGCTTTAGCAAGTCGGTGGTGGAAGAATTTCAGACAGTGCACGAACATAATAAGTTCCATTACCAAGTGTCGGGATTAATGGCGCACCGTTTTCACTGTTCTCATTCCAAGCGTAAATAATGACAGTTTGTGCTTCTGTAACAGGTTGATTTGTGCATGTCAGTTGGAGAGATGTTTTGAAAAAGTCTTGTAATTCTTGAGCTGTTGGTTGAAGAAAATGTTCGGGACCTTGATCAACCCACGGAACAGGATGTTCAGCACGTGGACGTGGATCCCAGCCGGATGGAAGAGGAAGAACTACCTTTGCACCACTTTTAAGCGCAGCATTCCACCATCTAATCATATATAAATCTAATGGCCGAAATCGAATTAAGACAATGATGACTTACTGTGTAGTTCTTTGAACTTCATCACTAAATGGAGCACCTTGTAAAGTACCGCCACCACCGAGTCCATAAGATGAAATAGCGTCGAAACCGATCGTATTAGCTCGTTGTTGTGCACGTGGAATATCACCATCCATTAAAACGAGATAAGGATTCTGTAAACCTCGATTGATTGCTTTCAATCGAAAATTATCCCAAACTTTTCGGCTACCATTCCATCCGCCACCGCAAAGTTGAGCTTCTTCATCATCAAATTGAAACAAATAGATTAATGGTCGACCGCCTAATACAGTTTGAAATTGTGGATGTACCATTAATTCAAGATAGGATTCTTGAAATTCGTCTCCGCATGGCGATGATCCCAAAAGAACGAATGTAAAATTAATCAATGACACATATCGACTATTCAAATATCGATCGAGACCATAGGCTGGATATTCTGCACAATAACGATTTGATGTATGTTGATAATACTGTGCACAATACGGTGAATTAGTTGAACAATTTGGTCCGAATGCACAATAAGTATCAAATGCCCAATAATCAAAACCAGCAAATTTAGCATAGAGAATTTCTTGATCCATAACAGCTTGTTCGTCACCATTGTATGTTACATTACCATCGGGCTGTACTGTAGCAAAGAATGGTAATCGATAATGAAAATGTTCTGGACTCATGGCTCGATGAGAATAGAAAGATATTTCATCATATTTGCCATTCACTAAATTCCAGGCATCCCAACGAATAACACCAACGGTTGGTCGGTTAACATCACCTGTGCTGCTTATACCAAATAAGAAGCACGATGATAATAGGACTAAACTCGAGAACATTTTATTTTATGATTTCAGTTTACCACACACACGATTCTGTCGTTATATATTCTCTTTGGAGTTTATCTATTGTTTGCAAAGGAGTGTACTTTTCTTATCTACAAAAAAATGAGTTTTCTTTATTCAATAAAAGAAAAATGAGTTCAGCTCAGCAAGTCATTGGAAGTATTTGGTTAAGAGCTCGAACGAAATAAGTTCCATT
>ERZ781399.3122-NODE-3122-length-12934-cov-4.120118_pt1 | contig 12934 bp, 18 predicted proteins | sample MGYA00511014_ERZ781399 | MGnify/ENA primary metagenome ERZ781399 (study PRJEB29847, sample SAMN06458254) | wastewater metagenome | isolation source: Wastewater bioreactor | place: South Africa: Cape Town | study: EMG produced TPA metagenomics assembly of the...
TTGAAGGAGTTTATCAACGTCTTTCGTTAAGTTTTATTCTTCAACGAAATATTGGCTATTTTCTCTTTCAAACATATCTTCCATCGATATTAATTGTCATGTTATCTTGGGTTAGTTTTTGGATAAATCACGAAGCGACAAGTGCACGTGTTGCATTAGGCATAACAACCGTTCTAACAATGACAACGATTTCGACGGGTGTTCGTTCATCTCTGCCACGAATATCCTATGTTAAAGCCATTGATATTTATTTAGTCATGTGTTTTGTTTTTGTTTTTGCTGCTCTATTAGAATATGCAGCTGTTAATTATCTTTATTGGGGCACGAGAACGAAACGACGAAAACGTAAACCTGAAGAAACAAAACAGAAAAAAGAAACTGATTATGAATTAGTTGAAGAAGGTGCATCAGGCCGTATTTCGCCGATATTTGGTCTACGTTCGAATTTAAATCATCGAACAACAACATCATTCGATGAAAATTGTGTTACACAACGAAATCATCGTCCTACTGATAATCAACCACCACGTATTCGTCCGTTGGGACCACTTCTATATTCATCGCCAGTCAATCGATATATTCGACAGCAGCGTCTTCAACGATTTGTAAATCGTCTAAGAACTCGAGCTGAATATATTCGACAGCATATACCACAGATACAGGATGTGAACGATATCGATAAATGGTCACGTTTATGTTTTCCCATACTTTTTATACTTTTTAATGCTGCTTATTGGCCGTATTATATCGTTCGACCACAGACAAATTGAAAAAAGAGGAAAAAAAACGAAAATTTTATTCGAATGTTTTGTCTATATTCGTCTTATTTATAGAATATAAACGTATTTTTGTGTTTGAACGATGTGATAAAAATAAATTGATCATCGAATTTGATTTCCTTGAAAAACAAACGTTTGAATAATTGTCTTCAATCGTATATTCAAAGAACATTTGCTATCGTTCGATAATTGACAGTAATTATTATAAAACTAACAAAACAAAAGACAGAATTAAGTCCAACAAATAATTATAAAAATGTCATCTGTTAGCGAATTTAGTTTATTAGGACAAAAGAATAGTTCTTATTGAAATATGTTTCAAGTACAAATATTAGACGCATATACATTGGCATCTTATTTGTTATTTACCATTCAGATGTCTAAATGCCATTTACATATCAACGAAATGTAGAGTCATTGAAGAAGAGAACGCTGACAGCAAGAAAACTGAGAGAACAGAGATATTTCAGCCTTATGCAACAAGATTATTACTATTTTTCCAATCGATAATGATGATGATGATGCTTCTTCTTAACGGTCCAAACAAATAAATCGACGATTCTCATATTCTTTCGCTGTTTCTTTATGTTCTACTGCTAAATGATTATCATTCCATACGCGTACTAATGACGAATCTATCTGATTCCGTTTTTTTTTCTATCTGTTCTAAATCTTGTCTTCGAAAACGACTCTATTGATTAAAGACCAAGAAGCAAAAGAACAACAAATTCTTCTTTTCTCTCCGATAGAATGAAAAACAACAATAAAAGACATAACTATGCATAACTCAATCGATATTCGATTTTCTTTCCTTATGCTTTCAGCGCACTCGTTTCGTAGATCCTGCCAGTATCTACAATACGAACAATAGACGATAGAAGAAGAAGAAAAAAACAAAACGGAAACTCAATATTGTGTTCATATCGTCACTTGAACTATATTTTCTTCTGATGATTAGCGGAAATCTCTTTCTCTTTTTTTCATTAGCCTTCTAGTTAAATATAGCATTGCTATTTGTCCTCATCGAGCTGTTTTTTGCAATTCTGTTATATAAAAATATCAGTTTGCTTGTATCACATATTCGACATGAAGTAGACTTGGCACAATTAGTATTCTTATCCTCTCTACTCTTGTCACTCGATCTGTCGTATTTTTCTTCTTCTTTCTCTCTCTCCCTGTCTCTCATTTTTTAGATATAAATATATATATTTTTTCATTCATTCGTCATATTTTCTCTTGATGACTTTTTTTTATAAAGAATTTGACAATAATAATGATCAAAAACTAGAAACAAAAAAAACCAAGATCAGCAACCAGTAGACTAGATCTCTCTCAACATTATATGATTTAACACAATAGTTTTTTGTGTGCGTCTGTGTGCACAATTAGACTCTATTGATGCCTACTGAGCCTTTTATTTTCATTACTGTATTTATCACGATGCTTGTTTACTACATTAATGGTATGTATTTTATCAAGATATTAAAAATCAGAATGTTTATTCTCTTATTTATTCAAGGTGATTCCAATTCATGTTCAGATAAAATCTATTCGCCATTATGTTTTTGTCATTCGACAATACGACGTACTTTAATAAAGAATATATTTCTGTCGAAATTATCTCTCTCGCAATGTATTTCATCATATTCGACGCATCAATGTCGTCAAGGTCGATTTTCGCCATCATCGACATACGTCACTCAACTTGTACCCGACCTAGTTAATCATAGTCAATGCTTAGAAAATACACATTGTCTGCAAACATTACAAACCGATCAACGTTGTCGACAGTGTCAAATAACACCATCAATGCTAGTAACAGAAAATACATCCTATACTATCAGTACGACTACAAATAAACTTCCAACAGATTCATGTTTTTATCTTTGTGAACATGATAAATCATGTGGATTTCTATGTTTTGATCGACGTATATCAGTGACAATCAATTGTACTTCATGTCGTGGACGTCGACGAAATGTTACATGTCGGTAAGTTAAAATCTATCGATTGAAATAATCAATCCATTATTACTTGCAGATGTATGAAAACTAAACAAACGTCAACATGTTCGTCAACACTCATTGAAACAACAACACCACGTTGGATGCAAAAACGTGGCTTTCCAGCAGCTGGAATACTTGCTCTACTTGTTCTCGTTACAATTCTATTTATAATGGCAATGAAATTAATTAATCATCAATTAAATCTATTTGCACAACGTCAAGCTGGCTCAATACGTCGTTCAATAGCAACGATAACAACTTATCGTAGTCGACAACCATCGCCATCAACGGCCGTTAGTTTTACTAATACACCCGTGATGCATTCGCTTAAATTGAAGAATGACTCGTTACCAACGAATACGATGGTCGAATTATTAGATGAGAAATCTCAAGAATTTGTTGTGGATATTCATCGACGTGAAGATGAAGACGAATTAAGTGTTTTTTTATTAGAAAAGACCACGAAAAGAAAATCACCATCAAAAGAAATTGTCAGTATAGACAATGATGATGACGATGGCGATGAGGAGGAGGAGGAGGAGGGAAAAAGAAAAGATCGAACTTGATTATTTATTCAACTGTGATGTTTCTTCTTCTTTTTTTTATTTTAATGAAGATAAATTTGTTTATAAATCCATACTGATGAAAACAAAGGATATATTGTTATCTTTAACTCATATATTTCAGGATTGTAATCGTTTCATTAAATAATATTATAAAAATCTAATTAAAACAGTCGGAAGTCATGCTTGTTGATCCTTTTTCTTCTGAATCTTTGATCATTTGACTTATTGAATACGAAATTTGAATAATAAAGTTACAGAATAAATCAAATATTGCGAATAATATTTTCGCATTGACATTAAAATAAATCAATAATTTTATTATGAATAATTTCAAACTGTTGCCAAAAAAAAACTACACAGATTTGTTTCATTAATTACTGTTTATTGGCAGTACGAGATCGATTGTGACAAGTAGCAGATGAATGATGCACATGTGTTGTCTGAATAAATCAATCGATTTGTTCTTTCGAAATCAAATGAATGCTATTTATGACAATGATCACATTTGACAGTGTTTTGTTTTATTTTCCTAATTGACAAATTACCGAAATGTACATATACAATCAAATAGCAAAAGAAGGAAAAAAGAATAACAATAACAACAACAACGGGAGAATTAAATAGAAAAATAGAATTCATTTTCTTTTCCATATTACCATCGTACTTGTCCTTTATATTCTTCTTTTAATGAAACTCTTTTGACTGTTTCATATCCAAATATAATAAATAATGAATAAACACATGAATGAGACAATCGAGCTGTTAAACCTTTTTTAAATATATTAAAACGTTCTTCTTGCCATAGTTCACGCATAATATGTGTCAATCGTCGACGTTTTTCTTCGACTTGCATACGTGTTCGACATACATCAAGTGGATTGGTTAATAGAGTCGATGTAAGAGAAGATAACGAGCCAGCAATACATTGAATAACAAGTAATGGTAATGGAAAAAGATGTGCTAAATTAAGATTTCATTCGAGAAAACAAAAACAATCGAGAAATTTCTTACGAAATGTGGATTCGATGCGAAGCATTTGATTTTGATAAAAATAATACGAAGGCCACCAAATCGCACTTGTTAAACTAAATAGAACTGTTGAAACGAGATATCCTCGATAGAAACCTTTCAAACTCAATTTGCTTTTCGCTTTTTCATCGTCGTGTTTTTCATAGAGTAAACTTCTACAAATATGTTTGAAAATTAAATAACTACTCGAACGAATCTCTTTTGGAACATGAATTCGATTGATTTGTCGAGAGATTTTCTTCGTTGAATTTTCATTCGAATTCATCGACGATGATTCAACTTTCTTCTCCGGTGACGTTAAACCAACTAACTGCATATGCTGAGAAATAATATCAATTGGACAAGCAAGTATCTGCGCAACAAACGATGCCATTGAACCGGCAATACCAGCGCGTAAATAATCATTTCTCGTGATTAAATTTGCATGTGAACGTGTCGCTTCGAATGTTGTTATATAGATCAAACCGGGCATTAATTGGCAATTATAAACAAGAAAACCTTTGTATAAAGCTCGGAAACCTTCATATCGAACAGTTGTTGTCAGCGCATGCCATGTGCCTTTGTATATCGACGATTGAACTTGTACTTGTAGACGCGTTCGAACAAGTGTAAATGGATAGAGTAATGAGCGAACAGTGAATGTTGATAGGAGACTTAGCGGTACGTAACGACTTTTGTCGAGCATAGGCCAATCGATGTCATGTGTTAAACTTGGTTCATCATTTTCAGACATGAATGACTTAAAAAAAAAAAGAGAAAGGAAAGACAAATGAATTGATGTTATTTTGTTATATATCGTCAAGTCTATTGGAATATTTTAATGTATTCTAACACGAAAAAGAAAACAGATCAAACATAACAATTAGAGAAAAAGTTCTTTCATTTGTTTTCAAGTTTCATTTCGAACGAACAAAAAAGAGACAATTGCGTTTTACAAACAGCGTATAAACAAGAAAGAGAAACTATTTTGTCGTGGGTGTTGCGAATTGTTTGATCGGTGTAGCACGTTGTTGAACGATTTTTTGAATCAAACCTTGACTTGCCATGTAAATCAATTGAAAACGTTTACTCATCGATGTTGAATTTGTTTGTATAAATGCCAATAATTTCTTATTAAGATCAAGCAAAACATTGTACAAATGATCACGAATATTTGGATTCGATAATAAATCGAGTGTAACTAAGATTTCATGTAAATAACTAAATATACAAAAACGAAATTATTTTGTAAATTGAAATCAATTGGAATGATCTTACTTGTATTTCGTTTCTTGATGTGTAGTTAAATCAACGGCTAATTGTTGAATTAACGAGAGAATAACAGGAATTTGAAGAGGACATGGTTGAATTGAGAATAATTCAGCTGGACGAAGATTTTCGCAAAGATAGACAACAAGATTAAGATCCGATGCTGATAAAACATATTCGAATGCTTGATTTAATTGACCGGCTCGAACGAGTTGTAGAGCTTTTTGTTGTCGGACATCGACGGCTGGAGTTGGAACTGGTGATGGTTGAGGTTGAGGTTTTGGTGTTACTGATTGATTTTGTTGACGAAGATATTGGATAATGATAGCATTGATTTCAGTTTTTTGAGCAGCGAATAGATCACGTAAATGCGTCGACATTTCTTCACGAATGATTGTTTGAATTGTTTCTCGAACTCTATAGATTGAAAATAAAATGCAGAATTAGATGAAAAACAATTTTCAGCTTTTACAAAGTCGAAAGATTATTTGTTAAATATTGAATAATTTCGTTTTTAATCACATTAGTTGTTTCTTTGTGATTCTTTTCGAAATCTTTAATTAACGATTCCGATTCTCGTCGAATGTCATTCATCATTTGTTCACGTTGTTGAATCAACGATCGTTGTTGTTGTCGACCGTATTCAGTCATTTCTTGTAAATCTAAATGAATTTCTCATTGAATCAAAAATAAATTCGATGAAAACGTTTTGCAATTTACAATCTTTTGTTCCTCGTTTAAAGACTTCATTTGTCTGTTGAAACATATTTGTTACTGCTTTTTCAAATGAAGGTACAACTATGAGATTGAATGTATCACGATAGGAATTGATCATTGTTGCTTGAATAGCATTAGCAACTGCATGACTCAATGAATCCATCATTGTCTACAGAAAAATAAACGAACATCAATGATTAGAGAAACTTGATTCGATATCAAACTTTTGAACGAAAGATTTGAGTAATTGTTTGTTTAATAACAGCATCGGTTGCTAATAATTTCGCTGTTAAATCTTTATGTAAATTATCTTTGATATCTCGATAAGGTTCGAAGACTGATTTCATTGCTAGAAGAAAACAAAAAAGTACAAAAAGTTTTAGTTTTCGCATCTCGTTTACCTGTTTGAACATGTGCTTGAATTTTTTCGGTTAAGATCGTTTCCAATCGATCGTAATGCGCATCAGTAAGATTAACTTGAGGTTCATTTGTTGTCACTAAGTCAACTGATGATGCTGTATTTGGACTTGGTCGACTTTGTCGGTGAATAACGCCTAGGAAAATGATTCGTTCTCTTTTTTGTTTCTCAAAAAAAATTCAGTTCAATACCAGTTTGTTCGAAACTAATGAATCGATCGACTTTGTTACTTAATTGTTCGAGACGTTGACAACATTGTTCAAGTTTATCATCGAAATCTAATTGTGATGTTGTCGATGGAAGTGATTCTGATGTGAGATGTGTCATATGTGAACGATATTCAGCTAATTGATTAGTTAATTGTCGAATAACATGCAATGCCTAACATTAGAAAATAAGATTTTCAAAAAAAAACGAAACCTTTTTATTTGATTTAGAAAACAAACATCAGATGTTAGAGGTAATTGGGAATTAGTTGGCGATCGACCACTACGACGTTTGACACGTGAATGCAATACATCTTCTTCATCGGCTGTTGAATCATCGTCTTTATCACTGAAGATCAAATCAATAAGAATCGTGCGTTATTTTTTTTAAGAATTATTATAAATACTCGTACCTGGTTTCAGTTGGATCACTGAAATCATCGATGACTTGTCGAGTTGATGTTTTCAAACTTCTTTAATCAAAAAATTACGAATATCAATGAGACGAAAAAGATTTACTTGATTTGATTTTCACCATTTGAATGACATGACTTCGACCATAATGAAGTTTCATTATATTTCGATGGTAATAAAAGGGGATCATTACTCTATACAAAATTGAATTCAACGACATTCATCAATTCGATTCGATTTTATCTTACAACTTCATCATCATCATTTGTTTTTATTGGCATGAAAACTGTATCACCATCTTCATTCTCATCTTCATCATTCGGTACTACAAGAGATAAATGTCATTCGCCAACCAACCAACAATAAAATCGTAATAGGAAAATAATTTACTTGCTTCAAATTGAAGTGAATAATTGGTTGTACATGACATACTTTCAGCAACTTCTTTATCATCTTGATCGAATGGCGACTGAGAAATATCTAATTCAAAAAGAAAATATATATACACATACGGCAATTATTCAAATATTTGTTCCGAAATATTTCAATTTGTCAAAGACCAATTATAAACCAGCGAAGGAAAGGAAAAAATATATATTTTTCTCCTTTAGTTATAACCATCGATCAGACGCTATTATTCGAATATACTCACACTCACGCACACAGTTGCTGTCGTATGTTTTCGAATACAGCAAAAAACAAACACAAATCTATTCACTCGCTCGAGTATGTAAGAGTATTCATTGTTAAATGATATTTTTCTTCGTAGTTTCTAATCGTACCTTTTGTTTGAAAACGATCGTTTATGCAAGTATTCGGACTCGTCGTTGTATTAACAACTGTCTGCTGCTGTTGTTGTTGTTGTTGTTGTTGAGAAGGTGATATATGCAAACAATGATCTGCCTGTTGTGTAGTCACAGCATCAAATGCAGTGGTATTTCCTAATAATAAGCCATGTAAAGGATCAATTGTTGGCAAAGATTTATTGACGCTCGATGATGGCGAAAGTGTATGTGTCGTATTATTAATATTAGTTGTTAGACCATCATGTCCTCCGAGTAGAGAACGAGTTGTATCACCATTGGGTAGACTTGTGACATTCGTTAGAGAACTATTCGGAGTGAGAAGATCGTCTATGTTATATCTGAAAACGAGAATTTTATCAATGAAATTTCGAAAGAGAATTGTCTTACGGTGGAAGAGACATCAGATCAATAATACTGCTAATAATAATAAATAGAAAATAATTATTGATTAATGTAGGAAAAAATAGAGAATAATGTGAAAATTGAAATCTAGAAAATAGATAAATATTTACAGAAAAAATTATTCTTTCTTTTTTGTTTTAGAGCGTATTGACAAATGTTAATCAGCGTCTATTGACGAAGTGAAACAAATTAAAAAAACAATTTTTCGCTTTTTATGTAACCATGTTGCATTTTTCTTTAAATATTCTTTGCATGTCATATGCCTATTAACAATATAATTAAGAACATCATCTTGAGCACGTGTAGCGTTTTTTTTTCTTCTTCTCAAGTCGTAGATAAAATTTAGTTTTGTTTATTTAATTAATCTTTCTTACTAATTATACTGTCAAAGAATAGGATTGATATCGATGATGGTTCGTATAATATTGTATCTTATTCATGAAAAGATATTAATCATATTATAAGAGGGTCTATTGAGAAATTCGAGATGAACGCTTATGAGTAATACTCGATCGTTCTAATCGAGTACGACTTTCAATTATCCAACAAAAAACAACCTTGAAACGAGAATTTTCTCATGCACACTCGACGTTGACGTGTAGCTAATTAATAATTCTGTTATTCTAGAATAATTAATACATTGGTCTTTCGACTCAACCGGTGAACTGTACTTGATTTTTCTATAGAAATAGAAACGAAAATTATCAATCGTATCTGGTAATCAGATTTTTTAATGAACTTGTTTGATTTGTAAAGGAATAGAGACGTGTTCGCGCATGTTTTCTATCGTTGAAACCATAATCTTAGGAGAAACCGAGAGAGAGAAAGAGGCAAAGGAAGGAAATAAAAAAAGAAATGCTAGTTGTCAATGTCTGCGAGATAGAAAGACAAGAAAAGGGAAAAACAGCTATTTTTCTCCTTCTTCTTCTTTGTCGTCGTCGAGACAGACGACAAACTCGGGCAGTAAGTCGACATTTTTTGAAAAAAAACCGAAGAAATATTCGCATATGCTAGTTAATCTTTATTTTCTTCTAGACAAGAAAAGGAATTTTTCCAGATGTTTTTCTCAATCGATTACGAATGACAACAAATCTCGATCGAACTATTGACGATCATCAACAATTAATTCCGATGTCGTCAATAGTCCAAGATATCGCAACATTAAACGATAATCATGTTAATACAACATCACAAACCGATATGAACAATTCGAATGAACGAGACGATGATTTTCTTTCTCGTTTACTTCGAGTTTTCAATTCAATTCATTTGCCGATTCTATCCGATCGATTACTTCGAATTATCTTTCTTCTATTTATAACATTTATCGGTCTGACAAGTTTTACAATTGCATTAGTCATCGGTTCGAGTCTCGTACAATTCAAACATCAATGTCCACTCTATGCATCATTTAAATATCAATTATTCACAACTTACGAAAGTAATTGGACGATTAAAATCAATCCGTTAACGGAAAAATTTAGTTCACAATCGACTTGTGATTTTTGTACATTTTCTAATGTTTTTATATTTATTTTTTGTATCATAACTGGCTTCTTTTTTATTCTTTTTAATGGCGATCAACGAATAGTCAAAACTAATGATCAATGTTTAATCATACCCTGGTAAGTAATTACAAACTAAACGAGAAAGTTTACTTGGTCATACGATAATAAACTTTTTTTTTCTTCTCTAGGTTTCCTATGTCACTTATTCTCGGTCTATTCTCACTAATCAACGCATCTATTCTAACCAATGGTTTTCTCAAATTTTGTTCGACAATTCTCGACGAAGATCATCGTCTCAGATCATGTCGACAATTAAATGATCTCTACTTCGAACAGTATCCTAATGTTTCATCATTATTTTTCTATATGCTAATCGCAATAATCTTCTCATGGATACAATTAATATTTTTTATTGGTACCATTACAATTCTTACTATTCGTCTTGGTTCATCAATCGATTTGAGTAGTCAGCATAATCATCGACTAGCCAAGAAATCAGTTCGTCTCGTCAATAAATCTACGGAACAAATATAAAAAAAAAGTTTTATTTTTAGTTGTTTTTTAATCTAATTTCAGTTGTTTAATAGATGAGAAAAAAGAAAAAAAAACACATTTATTTCAATTGATGTATATACGTATATTTATATTTATAAAAAAAAATGAAACGACAAAAGAAAGAGATATATAAGTGTGTTGACAGAAAAAAAAGAACGAAAGAAATGAAGATTAAACAAAGAGACACACGATTACAAATAACAATATGATCTGGAAAGAGAAATTCTTAGTTGATTTTTCGTGTCAGATTGTAGTAGAAATGAGCTAGTATGCAGTTTGATTAGTTGAATATTCATTGACCGGGAATATCAATTAGATTCAATTTCGTGACACATCTTTTTCTAATTTATCGAATACTTTTCTTGCGTTTCGAATATTCATTAGAGTAACTTCAGATGCTAAAAATACGAACAAAATTTATCGTCAACTGAAAATAATTTGATTACGTACAAATCGATGGATCACTAATCACAACCATGACATAGGTATTCGGCGTTAATAACTCGATGAAACAAGCAAATGTCGAATTTCGTACTTCCATTGATTGAAAGGCAGCAGTTAATTTACTTAAAACAGATGTTTTCATTGAATATTCTCTTGCAGCGAGCAAAAAAAAGGGCCGATTGATTTACCTGCATGAGAGTTTAAACTGTTTGATAATATCACTGATCTTTTCAAACCGACGATTATCACGATGAGGTTTACGGGTACAATGCGAGATCACCTAGAAAAGACGTTTTTTTTTCTCTTCATTCATTCGTTTTGAGTATAAACTTACGAGAAAAGTCGCTTTTTCAAAAAGTAGAATTTCATCAGCATCGATGATTTCGGCGAAATTTCTCAATGTTTTTTCTAAACCTTGAACGTTGGGAACCAATTGATAGACAATTTGCGACCAAGCCTAGAGAACAATGGAATTATCTTGAAATGAAATCAATTCGAGCTGAAATTACTTTATAAAGTGTTTCGTCCCAAATCGATGTGCGAAAACAAGAGCATTGCAATGGTTTCGAAAGATTGATCAAGATATTCTGTCGTTCAGTAAACACCTGAACAAATGAAATTTAAGAAAAAAAAATTTCTAATTTTATATCGACATATTACTGTTTCACGAAGATCTTCAGGAATTAAATCCATTTTGTGGACTAGACAAAAAATTTTCGCTTGACTTGAATGTTGTAAAATTGACTCTAAGCATGACTGATAGTAGTGCAAGTCCTTTGAAAAAGAATTCATTTAATGAAATTGAAGAACAAACACGTTCGAACTTTATCTAATTCTTGACTTTGAACATCAAATACATAGATTAATACTTCCACATTTTTAAAAATATTATCTTTCTGTGCAGTAAAATAACATTCCATAAACGCTTCTTGACCACCACAATCCCACAAATTTAATATAAGATTACCAAGAAAACGAACGTACGATTGTTCGACATCCACTAAACAAGTTTTTGATTATTTACTGTGGTTTTCGTTTTAAATTCAAAATTTTACTTGTAGCACCGAGACGACGAGTATCTTTAGCACTATAATTCGCAAAGATAATTGAACGCATGGATGTTTTACCACCGCCACTTTTACCCATAAGTAAAACCTAATCGAAAATGTGTATTGAAATCGTTTTTTATTTTGTGCTTTCGATTTCAAACCTTTTTTCGCATCATTTTCTTGGTAATTTATAAAAAATCTAGAAAACAAAATCAAAGATCATCAACGTTGAACACGAAACGAAGAAGAAAATGTCGATGATGTTTTATTTATTTATTTTTTTGTCTCTGTCATTTGAGGTATTATATTGGTTGCAGATTCAATAGTTGCACATTGGCATTGCAGATGTCGTTGTCTCTCATCTGATTTATTCGAACAGAAACAGACAAATTTTGTTCAGATTCGAGCCCAATTCGGCAGTGAACTCTTGAATGTTGTCACATCGGATATTTTATATTGTAATGCGTGTAAATACATAACAAGATCGTCTAAAATCGGCTCACGAAAACGATTTTGACATTCGAAACAATGTTTTATAATGTAATTTTTCACTGCATCATCATCATCGACATCGATCGTTTCTTGTTCATCGGTTTTCATTCGTTTTGTATCATCATCCTGTTTGTCTTCATCGGCAGTTCGTTTACCATTTGAATTCACCATTTCATCGTCATTATCATCGAGATCATTCAATAGCCAATATTCGCAACTATGTCGTTTGATAAACGTTTCAACGACAGTTTCATTCGAATATTCGTATTGACCGTATTTACCATTCGATGCTCCC
>ERZ781399.3123-NODE-3123-length-12934-cov-3.484121_pt1 | contig 12934 bp, 11 predicted proteins | sample MGYA00511014_ERZ781399 | MGnify/ENA primary metagenome ERZ781399 (study PRJEB29847, sample SAMN06458254) | wastewater metagenome | isolation source: Wastewater bioreactor | place: South Africa: Cape Town | study: EMG produced TPA metagenomics assembly of the...
GGAGGACTATAGGGCGGATCGCCTGAACATCGACTTCGACGCGGGTACGCGGCGGGTCGTCAAGGTGAGTTGCGGCTAGCATGGCGCGCAAGCCACCAGATAATACGTCTTCGGACGCCAAACTTCCGCCTGGCGTCGCCGTGCTGACTATCGAGATCCCGGACACGCTCCCTCCGCCGCCCCTCTCGGAGCGCGAAGCCCTTGACTGTCTGCTGGGCGCTATGGAGGGCGGAGCGCCCGAAGAGGTGTCGCGTGCTTTGGACACACTGGCATCCCCGGCCGCCTGCCGGACATTCTTCTTAGCCGCTCTGCGACCTGGGGCCACGGTAATCGACATTCGAACCGACTTCCATTTGGCCTGGACGGTCCGGGGGTTCCGACTGCGAGAAGCGCTCGACGACGATGGCCTGTTGCTCGCTGCGCTTCGCGTGCTGCTGCCTCCCTATGAGGGAGAAGGTTTGAGCCTGTTCCGCGGCGAGCAAGCCGGACGATACGCGGCGGGAAAGCTCGGCTTCGAATGGACGCCCAAGAGGCAGACGGCGGAGATGTTCGCGAGCAGACTCTGCGCCAGCTATGATGGTGGCGGCGTTCTTCTCGAGGCGACCGCGCCCGCAGAGGCCATCATAGCCGGACCAAGCGCCCATAGTGGGTATCTTGGTGAACATGAACACGTCGTCGATCCGTCGCGCCTTACGGATCTACGGCCAGTGGCGTGGTTTCCGCAAAACTGAAACACGCAATTCGATTACACAGCGAGGCTCCGGCGGCGCCCTGCGACATCGGTGTTCGGCCAAGATTTCAGCGGAAGTCGCGGGTCTTCACCTTGATCGTATCGATGTGCAGGTCGGGTATGTAAATGTCGCGTGGTCGAACCGTTCGGGGCGGATGACCCCGGCGGTCGGGCGTCGACGAGCCGTGGTGAAACTCGTCGCCGCGACCGTGAGGCAGCGGAAAGGCGGTGTCGCGCTCGCCGACGCTCGCCAACTCCGCCGAAAGGTCCGTCAGCCGTTGCGCGACAAGATGGACTACTTCCCCCTCGCGCTGGACGCGCCCGCGGACCCCGATCATGCCCGCTGACAGGATGGTGCGCCGATTTTGCTCGAAGACCTTGGGCCAGACTACGAGATTGGCGATTCCACTCTCGTCTTCGAGCGTGATGAACATGACACCCTTCGCGCTGCCAAGCCGCTGGCGCACCAGCACGATGCCGGCCGCTTCCAGCCAACGGCCGTCCTTTGCGTCCATCGCCTCTTGGCACGTCACCATGCGACGGCGGCGCAGCTCCGGGCGCAGGAACGAGACCGGGTGGTCGCGTAGCGACAGGCTGACATGCCGGTAGTCCTCCACGACTTCACCGCCCGCCGTCATCGGGCGTAGGATGACGGCCGGCTCGGCGATCTCGGGCACAATCCCGGCTTCACGTGCCGACGCGGCGGCGAAAAGCGGCAGCGGCTCGTCGCGCAAGGCCTTGATTGCCCATAGGGCCTCACGACGGGCGACACCGAACGGCGAACGAAACCCGTCGGCTTCGGCGATCTGCGTAAGCGCCGCCACGGGAACGCCGGCCCTGCGCCAGAGATCGTCGACGGAGACAAAGGGTTGACCCGCCCGGGCCGAGACGATCGCGGCGCCGTGGGCATTGGCGAGGCCTTTGACCATGCGCAGACCCAGGCGAATGGCAAACTGTTCCTCCCTGCCAGACGGCTCAAGCGTACAATCCCATCGGGAGGCGTTGGCGCAGACCGGGCGGATCTCGACGCCATGATCGCGCGCATCACGGACGATCTGCGCCGGCGCATAGAAACCCATGGGCTGGCTGTTCAGCAACGCCGCGCAGAAAACCTCGGGATGCCAGCATTTGAGCCAGGCCGAGGCGTAGGCGATCAGCGCAAAAGAGGCTGCGTGACTTTCCGGAAATCCGTAACTGCCGAAGCCCTCAAGCTGTTTGAAGGTCTGCTCGGCGAATTCGGCCTCGTAACCGTTGGCGACCATGCCCGCGATCAGCTTGTCCCGGAAATGCGAGACGCCGCCGGTGAACTTGAAGGTGGCCATCGACTTGCGGAGCATGTCGGCCTCGCCGGGCGTGAAGCCGGCGCATTCGATCGCAACCCGCATCGCCTGCTCCTGGAAGAGCGGTACGCCGAGGGTCTTGCCGAGCACTTTCTCCAGCTCGGGCTTCGGGTAGTGGACGGGCTCAAGGCCCTCGCGGCGCCGAAGATAGGGATGCACCATGTCGCCCTGGATCGGGCCGGGCCGCACGATCGCGACCTGAACGACGAGATCGTAATAGGTCCGCGGCTTCAGACGCGGGAGCATCGACATCTGCGCCCGGCTCTCGATCGGGAAGGTCCCGAGCGTGTCCGCCTTGCGGATCATCGCGTAGGTGCGCGGGTCCTCGGCCGGGATGGAGGCTAGATCGAGATTGACGCCCTTGTGCTCCGCCAGAAGGTCCAGGCCCTTCTTCATGCAGGTGAGCATCCCGAGCGCCAGGACGTCGACCTTCATGAACTTCAGGGCGTCGATGTCGTCCTTGTCCCATTCGATGACCTGCCGGTCCTTCATCGCGGCCGGCTCGATCGGCACGAGATCGTCGAGCCTGTCATGGGTCAGCACGAAACCGCCGGGATGCTGGCTGAGATGGCGCGGCGCGCCCATGAGCTGTCGCGCGAGATCGAGCGTCAGGCGAAGGCGGCGATCGGCAAGATTGAGATTCAGCTCCTCGACGTGGCGTTGCTCGACACCTTCCTCCGACCAGGCCCACACCTGCGACGACAAGGTGCCGATCAGGTCTTCGGGAAGTCCAAGCGCCTTGCCCACATCACGCAAGGCGCCTTTGGTGCGATAGCGTATGACGGTCGAGCAGAGCGCGGCGTGGTCACGGCCATAGGTGTCAAACACCCACTGCATGACGATTTCTCGCCGCTCGTGCTCGAAATCGACGTCGATGTCGGGCGGCTCGCACCGCTCCTCGCTGACGAAGCGCTCGAACAGAAGATCATTGCGGCCCGGGTCGATCGACGTGATGCCGAGGACGTAGCAGACGGCAGAGTTGGCGGCCGATCCGCGCCCCTGGCACAGAATGTCCTTTGAGCGCGCGAAGCGGACGATCGAGTTCACGGTCAGGAAATAGGGCGCGTAATCGAGCTTCTCGATCAGCCGCAGCTCGTGTTGAAGCGCGGCAGTCACGCTATTTGGCAGGCCTTCCGGGTATCGCTCGGCGGCTCCATCCCAGGTGAGCTTCGCCAGCGTCTCCTGCGGCGTGAGAGCCGGATCGTCACGCTCCTCGGGATATTGGTAGGCCAGCTCGTCGAGGCTGAAGCGGCACCGGTCGGCGATCTGCAAGCCTCGGGCGAGAGCCTCGGGGTAGCGTCCGAAGAGCCGATGCATCTCCTCAGGCGGCTTGATGTAGCGGTCGGCATGACGCTCGCGGCGGTCGCCGATCGTGTCGATCGTGACATTGTGGCGAATGCAGGTGACGACGTCCTGAAGAATCCGGCGGGCGGGCTCGTGGAACAGGACGTCGTTCGTTACCACGGTCGCCACGCGGATCTGGGCGGCGAGGTTCGAAAGCTCGTGAAGGCGAAGCTGGTCGTTTGGCCGGCGACGTAAGGTCAGAGCCATGTACGCCCTATCGCCGAACGCATCGCGCAGGCGGCGCAGCCGAAGGCCGCATTCATCGTCGGCGAAATCCGGCACTAGGACGGCGATCAAGCCTTCGCCGTAAGCAACGAGGTCCTGCCAATCGAGGACGCATTTCGCTTTGCCACCGCGCCGCTTGCCGAGCGAGAGCAAGCGGCAGAGACGCGAATAGGCCGGTCGGTCGGTCGGATAGACCAGCACAGACATACCCTCGGCGAGATCGAGGCGGCAGCCGACGATCAAGCGAACGCCTGTCGTCTTTGCCGCCTCGTGGGCTCGGACGATGCCAGCGAGTGAATTTCGGTCCACCACGGCCAACGCTTCGATCCCAGCGAGCGCGGCCTGGGCGAATAGCTCCTCGCAGGACGAAGCGCCCCGGAGGAAGCTGAAATGCGAGGTGACCTGAAGCTCGACGTAACGGAGCTCGCTCATCCGAATACCCCGTGGATGAACCAGCGGTGCGAACCTGTGGCGGTGTCCTCGCCGTCGCCGGCTCGAAATAGCCAGTAGCGTTCGCCAGCGTCGTCCTCGACCCGGAAGTAGTCGCGGACGGCGGCCAGCTCGGCGTCGCGCTTCCACCATTCGCCGAACACGCGCTCCGGCCCATCGCCGCGGCGAAGACGGCCGCGGATGCCGCGCCAGGTGATCGGGAAGAAGCGCCACGGTTTCGACCGGCTCAGGGGCCGGCAGGAGCCGCGAGGGCCTCGGCCAATGGCCAGGCCAGCCCGCTCCCGTATCGGCCGCCATTGCCGGGATGCGGCTGACGGACCGCTCCGGAACGTCGCTGGCGACCGGAGCAAGCCGATAGAGGGCGCGCTCTCCAACGCGGTTCATCAGGGTGTCGATGAGATCGGAGACGTCGGGGGTGCTCTCCTCGATCAGCGAGCTGACGATCTGCCTGCGCTCAAGCGGCTCGGTGACGCTCGCGGCAAGCGTCATCACCTCGATACCGAAGCCGGGCGAGATGGTCTCGATCTTGTCGCACAGGAGGCGTGTCAGCCGCTTCGCGTCCCGGACGGGTGTGGCCATGCCGACCCGGACGGCTTGTGCCCGGCTGTCGACGCGGTGGCAGATGAGATCGAGCCTGCGTGCGCCAAGGCCGCCTTCCTCCAGGCGTTCACAGAGCTGCACAACAAGCTTTCCGATGTAGCGAGCGATTGTCTCAGCCGCACCGATGGGCTCGGCGAAGGCGCGGCGCACCTCGATGAGATCGGCCGGCCGGACCGGCTCGATGAGTTCGGCCGCGATGCCCAAGGCTTGGTCCAGGCGTCTGCCGAGTTCGGGGCCGAAGCGAAGAGTGAGCGGCGCGCGCGGCTGCGCCAGGAGATCCCCGACCGTCCTGAAGCCGAGCGTGCGCAGCGTAGTTATGACCGGAGCCGGGACGCGCAAAGCCTCAAGTGGCAACCGCTCCAAGACCGATGGGTCGTGGCCCTTCGGTGCGATGACGGTTGGCTGCGCTGAGAACCGGGCCAACGCATGGGCTGCTCCCCAGGTGTCGGCGATCGCAGCTCTTGCGGTGATCCCGGACATGGCGAGGCGCCCGATCAGGCCGTCCAGCATAACGGCCTCGCCGCCGTGGAGGTGGTCGGCGCCTGTCGAGTCGATGATGAGGCCGTCGGGCGGATCGGGGGCGACGATTGGTGCATACCGGAAAAGCCACACCGCGAGACGCTCAAGCGCCTCGGCGTCGGCTGCCGGCTCGGCATCCTGCACGATGAGGCCCGGCACGAGGACCTGCGCCTTGGTGACGGGCATTCCGGCGCGCCCGCCGGCGGCCTGGGCCGCAGCATCCGCCGCCAGCACCACCCGCCTGTTCCCGTCGCGGCCAATCAGGACGAGCGGCGCCTCAGCCGGAGGCGCCGCGTCGCCAGCCTTCCGCCGAAGCCGGTCCGTGGACCAGTTCGGCAGGAAGAGCGAGACGACCCGTGTCATCGCAAGCCTCCAACTCGAAATCTGCACTTTCGCCCGCTCGCGCGCGAATGAGTTCAACCCGCCAACGGGCGCGGCCCACACCGGGAACCGGCAGTGGCGTCGAGGGCAGTACGGAAACGCGCCAGCGCGTCATGGCCGCCGTAGGTTGGCCAAAGTCGGCCGCCTCTGTCTGTCGTCGCCAGCGCCGAAGGGCGATCCCGAGCGAACCGGCGCCTTCCGCTGCTAATTGCAGCCGCCGAGACGCAGTCATCGAGAGCCGGGCACCCTCGCCGATGACGGCCGGGAGGCCGCCATGGCGCAATCCTGCTTCCATACAGGCGAGCACGGTCTTGTCGTCGCCGGCTTCGAGATAGATCACGCGGTCGCTAGCGAGGCCGGCCTGTGCAATGGCGGGCGCGAATAGATCGGCCCGCGTGATGCACCAGAGAATCTTGCCTTTGGTGCGGGCGGCGAGGCCCGCGCTGAACGAGGCGGCGGCCGCCCCATCGACCGCGCCGTTGCCGCCGCCTGCTATTTCATGCAGCGCACCGAGTGCGAGGCCGCCGCCAGGAAGTCGTGAGTCCACCTCGGTGATCCCGAAGGGGAGAACCGACTTGGCGCGCCGGCTTCGGCCTTCGATCTTCTCGATCTGCGCGCGCAAAGACTCTATGGCGGGCTCGAGCCGCAAGCTGCTTGTTGACCTCCGGGAACGGGTTCGTCATCATGTTCTCTATTCGTTCTATTTTTCGGCCGTCAGAGTCAAGTGCTGTTTCTGCCTGCTGAAGATGAATCGGCGGAGCGGCGGGAGCCGCGTCGAGGATCGAGGCTCTCTTTTCGCCAGGAATATCGTGCCATTGGCGTAGATGCGGTTAAGATTTCGCAGGCAACGGGAGGGCGAGATGGTTGAGTCGAGTGAGGCGCACCGCGCGAAGAGGAAGAAACCGTATAACGAGCGGTCGGATCTTGAAAAACTGCAATCGCAATGGAACAAGCTGTCCGGCCTCCATATGCGAGATGAACCTTCAGCGGCAATCGTCCGATGCTCCACGGCGGCGGAGATCGCCGCCAATTACGCTATAAGGCATGAATGGGCACGTCAGACGGAGTTCGATGCAACCATTATCGACCAGCTTCTTCTTTGGGCGAATGGCCTGCGTGGGAAGATCGATAAACTTTTTGTGCCCGTTTACTTCGCGCACCCGAAGAAAAGCAAAACCGCAAAAGCGCTGATTGCCTCATCGGAAAAGATTAATAAGGTTCGCAATGAGGTTGTGCATCAGGGGCGGTTCAGCAACCCAGACGAGGCCGCCGAAATCATCGCCGAGGCAAAGCGCTTCATCGACATGATTGTTGGGCTTTCTGTTCCAGGTTTTGATATCCAGGACCGGAAACGCACCGAGTAGCGCGCACTGGGGCTTTCGATGAATCAAGGCTGGCGAGCGTCAGACAGACAAGGACAACTGTTCGAGCAATTCCGAAAGGATCAACGGAAGATACTCGTGGGAGCCGTTTGGATACCAGATCGCATCGATGCTGAGGCTCGCCAAGTACGCATTGCGCGCGACTAATTCTGCTTCAGTGGGCGGTGCCTCTAGCACGGCAAAGTGCCTCGGTACGTTGGGAAGCCCGGCTTCGGCAACGAGGCTTTCGAACACGCGCAGCGTACGGTCTCCTATTAGGCTACAGCCGAGAAATAGAAGCGAGCCGTGCTCGAATATGTGTCGGAGCTTTCGGGGCAGAGATAGCTTCATATCGGGAAGCCCCCCGCCGTAGCTCGCGTCATATTGCGCCTTGCTCAAGACGTAGCTGGAGGGTGTCCGAATGTCTCCGTGCAGTTTGAGTAGGGCGCGCTGACCATTCGATTGCGCTCGGATAATCCGGGCGTTGTCTTCCGCGGGCGTGACCATTTCGGCCGCGGTTTCTCCTTGGATTGCTAAAGCATTTTCCAGGACGCGGTCATAATTTGTCGTGACAATGATGCTTTTCGTCAGCTTCACAACCATCAGGGCGACGCGAGCATCGCCGATGTCGCTATCAAACGCATCACGCATTTCCTGGATGAACAGGCCTTCTCCTCGCGCCGCAATAATCTCCTCAACTGTCGCTTCGTATTCCCCGCTGCTCAACCGAGCGGAGATGTAGCTCAGGTCCATGCCGGCGCTTCGCGCTTGGTGGAGGATGTGGCCTGTCCATGTCGGGAGAGAGGCCGTACATGAGATGCCAGCCCCTACAAAGGGGACCACTGTCCGTGCCTTCAAAGGCTCTAGAAGCGCATTGAAATGAGCACGGTTCTTACCAAACCAGTGATCGTCCAACTTCCTATGTCCGAGCGCTAGCTCAAGACGTCTAGCCAGAAATCGCTCTAGCTCCTCGCCATATGGTAAGCGCTAAAACTGCCCCACGTGGTTGCGGGGCGACGGCGGCGACGTGGACGGCGTAATTTCGGCGATCAGGCGACGCTGGCGAGATTGCTCTCTTCGAGCGCGGTTTGCCGTGCATTTTTATCGACCCAGTTGTACGGCAACAGATCATCGATTGGATCGGTGTCGGCGCGCTCAATGATGCGGGCGAGCACATTGGAGAGGTAGGCGTAAGGTTCGACGCCGAGCATCTTGCAGGTTTCGACCAGCGAGGCGATCGCCGCCCAGTTTTCGGCGCCGAGTTGGTGGCCTGCGAACAACGCATTTTTTCTTTGGAGCGTCACCGGCCTGATAGCGCGCTCCGCGGCATTGTTGTCGATTTCGATCCGGCCATCGTCAAGGAAGCGCGTGAAGCCCGCCCAGCGCTTCAGCGCGTATTTCATCGCGTCGCTCGTCGCCGAACCGGCCATGATCCGCGGCGCGGTTGCCATAAACCAGTCGTGGAGCTTGTCGACCAGCGGGCGGGTCCGCTCTCGCCGGGCAGCAAGGCGTTCCTCGGCCGATCGCCCGCGGATTTCCTTCTCGATACCGTAGATCTCGGCGATGCGCTGCAATGCGTCGTGCGCGAGCGGGGCGTCGCTGCCGGCGTCGATAAACCCGCGCCTCAGATGGGCCCAGCAATAGGATTTCTCGACGCCGGCATTGGCACCGTCGTCCTTGCCGAACTGGTCGTAGGCTTGCCAGGCATCAACCTGCAGGATGCCCTGATAGGACCCCAGCAACTGCTTCGCCCACATCTTTCCGCGGCCCGGCATGTAGGTGTAGAGCGCCAGCGGCGGATCGGCACCGCCATGCGCCCGGTCGTCACAGACGATCACCCACATATAGCCGGTCCTGGTCTTGCCAGTCCCCGGCGCCAGCACCTTGACCGTGGTTTCGTCAACGAACAGCCGTGATCGGGTAAGGGCATCCGCGCGCATCCGGTTGGCGATCGGCATCAGCGCCGCGATGCCCCGGCCAACCCAGTTCGCCAGCGTGGCCCGGCTGATCGCGATGCCCTGCCGGGCGAAGATCTTCTCCTGGCGGTAAAGCGGCAGGTGATCGCAATATTTGTTGATGAGGACGTCAGCGATCAGCGCCTCGGTCGGGAGGCCGCCGGGCACAACGTGCGCCGGGGCCAGGACACGATGTTGCGCCGGGATGATGTCGAGCCGTTCGGAACGATCCTCGCCGATCTAGTGCAGCACGCCGCCGCAGGCGCATTCCAGGCTGTCCGGTTCGATCATGACCTCGACGCGCGGCAGATGCGCCGGCAGCGATCCCCGCTCCGCGTCGGCGGGCCGGCGACGACGCGGCCTCGCGCCATAACGCTCAGCCTCCTCGCCCGTCTTGTCCCGCAGGCCCTGGGCTTCACCAAGGGCGACCGTCTGGTCTTCCAGCGCCAGCGCAAGTTGATCGGCGGGTAATTTCTCCGAACGCTTACCGAAGGCCGCGCGGTTGATCAGCTTGAGGATATGCTCGAGCCGTGTCGCGCGGGCGCGCTCGGCCAGAACCATCGCCTTGAGCTGCTCGACGTCGTCGGGAAGCTCGTCGTATCCGGTCTCCAGGCCGGTCGCCGCAGGGGGTTCAGGATGCGCCGCCACGCCCACATCCTAGCCGGATTTGCGCCGGTGAGAACGGCCTTGCGCCAGGCGGAATCGGGCATGCGGCCTATTGCGCGTGGAGCGGTTTGGGCACGCGCGGCACGTGCACTCGCGACCAGTCCAGACCCTCGATCAGCGCCGAAGCCTGCGCCCCCGACAGCTTCATCACCCCGTCTCCCGGACGTGGCCAGCGGAACTTCCCTTCGTGCAGACGCTTCGTCACGAGCACCAGCCCGGTGCCGTCCCAGACCAGGAGCTTTATTCTGTCCGCGCGGCGCGACCGGAAGATAAACAGCATACCCGAGAAGGGATCGAGCCGGAGTTCACGCTCGACCAGCGAGGCAAGACCTATCATCCCTTTCCTGAAGTCCACGGGCCGCGTCGCGACCAGCACCTTCAACGGCCCAGGCGGGATGATCATGCTGAAGTCCGCACCGCCAACAATACCCGTTCGATGTGATCCGCGCTCGCGCCAACCGGGACATGGATCGCCACATCACCGGCATGCACCACGATCGTGCTTCCGCCAGTCGACGTCACAGGTGGTACACTGCCCTCCAGCGCCAGCGGCACGAAGCTCAACGCGCCACTTATCCCACGAGCGCGCGCGGCGCTCCGCCAACCATAAAGCTGCTGTGGCATCAGACCGTGGCGCCGCGCGATTGCCGCGATGTTCGCGCCAGGCCGCAACGTCTCCTCGATGATCCGCCCCTTCGCCTCAGCGGTCCACCGCCGCCGACCTCCAGGCCCGCTTAAAACCTCCATCCGACGCACCGGAGGATCGCCACCGCCGCTTTCGAAACTAATTTCGTCATCAAGCATCTATCTTACCCTCGCTAACCGCGCGGGCGTTATCGCCGATACCGATCAGCTCCGGAATGTGGGGAGGTTTTGGCGCTTACGCCATATGCGACACGATCTCCAGCGAACAGGGCTTTACTAGGGGTCGCGAAGCGCCCCATTCCCAAGGCTTTGAGGAGGGTCGACGCCTCATCGTCGTCGCTATCCAACCACTCATTGAATGACTGGCGGATCTCATATGCGGCGTGATCGTCGTGTACGCACCATCTACCCGAGGACACGCGCAGAGGCCCTCAGATCGGTGGGGAACAGCAGAGACAATTCCAGCATCGCCGACTCGATGCTAAACTCGTTCAGGCCCAACTTTGCGACTTTGTGCTGCCAGACGTCCAAGTTACGGATGTAGTCGAGGACGGACTTCGGCGTGACAGCGTCATTGCGTTTGCCCAAAGCGCACGTCGCGTAATCGATCGTTGCAAGCCGCTCCCATTCATCGTTCTTGCGCAGAACGAACGTATCTCGAACCCAAGATGCGACAGATCTCAGTTCTAGACTGGATTGAGCGAACTCAGCATTAGCGCCTCTGATGTGGCCGAACCCAAATCGGCCGCGTGCTTCTCTTATCCAGCCTTGCGATTTTGCGACTGCAATCCCACCGGAATAGCGCATCTTTGGATTGTATGGGCCCGCGACCTTTTTGAGGTAATCGCTATTGACTTGTGTGTCGCCTATCCGACGACGAGCGAAATAAACAGCCTTCTGAAGCCGAAAGTTTCCCAGCGGCTCGGGTGACCTTTCAAAAAAGGCATCGACCACCGCAGTGACCAATACAGCTTCGAAAACGCGATCATCGTCGTGCTTATGTCCGAGATCTACCGGCTTTGCCGAGGAGGGAGTCTTTTGAGCGAAGCCAGACCCAACGGCTGCTTCAGTCGAGTTTCCCTGGCCTTCCTGCTCGTCAATCGCGCCAGCATCTTTGCCGCCAGCGCTTGGGCCGCCATCAGCAGGCCTGCGCGCCAACGCCTCTAATAGTGCAAGCCCGTCGCGCTGCCTTGCTTCGATGCCGCGCTCTAGCGTTGAGCAGAAACTCAACAGCTCCTCGGTCGCCGCGACGACCCGGCGCTGTTGCTCTATTGAGGGCAAGCGCACCGGGACCGCCTTGACGGTTGCTTGATTGACCTTCGGCATCGTTCCGGACGTGCCGCTCGCGCGCTCTCGCATGAAGGCCCTGGCCTTCGAGCAAGAGAGCGCCAAATGGAGGAATCTGCTATCGACGCCCGGCTTCGGCGTAATGCGCATTATGAGGTCGGGATAAATGAAGTCGCCTATTTCTCCAGTATAGACTGCAGATACGCCCACATATTCGATCGTGTTCGCGCGCTGCAGTAATATGTCGCCTGGTTCGACCCATAAGTCGGAGTCTTGAGGGGGCGTCTCCTGGACGTACTTGAAAGCGGTCGGATCAAAAATCCCTTTGGTAATTGCGGAAAGCGACATCGTTTTGGTAGGCGTCGGCCCTGATACAGGCCTCGGCGAGAAGCCATTCTTCGGGCCGAAGGCAGTGAGAGCCGAAAGGGTTGTTTCTTTCACAAGCGAAGCGTCCTCATCGAGGAGCGACGTCAATGATTGCTTGTCGGAGACGCTCTAGTGACGCGAGATCAGTGAACCACCCTCCGAAGCGGCTGGACACTCTTTCCCATACCAACTTCAAAGACGCAGAATCCGCCGAGTCGCGAAGCGCAGCTAAGGCGCCGTCCACGGCACTCATTCGCGCTAATTGCTCAGACAGGCGACATCTCTCTAAATTCGCTAAGTGTCCCTCGAGATTAGAGAGCGCATCAATGGTGCACTGCTGTTCGACAAGAGATGGAACGGGGATGAGAATATCTTTGAACTTCTTAATCGAGACGCCCCCGATTATGCCAGTTATTTGGCTTTTAAATTGCTCGTAGAAGGAGTTGCTGCGGATAACTTGATTAAGGTAAAGTGGGATCAGGCCATCATTGGGCACTATAGCGTAGAGCTTGTTGCCGAAGCATACAGGTCGATCTGTCAGCCCGATCTTTTTGCCCGCGCTGCCGCCTTCCGCGCAGACCAAGACCGAGCCGGCCGGGGCAACCTTAAAGCCGATCTCATCGCACGGAATTTTCACGCCGTTTTCGTAGTCAATCACGCCGGAGTTTAGCGCGACGTCCTTCGTCGCGATGTAGGGGAACCCATCTGTCAGCCCTGCGTAGCGAAGCTCCTTCTCGGCAGCGTTCACGCTCGTACCGGTCAGGATCTCGCTTACATCGCCCACGCGCACCAGTGGCGCTGGAGAGGTGTCAGCACCGGGTACAAAAGCACCCTGGACGGCGAGTTCGAGGACGAGGCGCCGCAGGTGCAGATGGGCATCGGGAAGCTCGCTAAGGTCCGCTAGGCGGTCATACAAAACGCCCAACATCAGCTTAGTTGTCCCGCGTGTCCGAGGGCAGTCTGGAGGGCGCTGATAAGTGCAGCATTGGCCGCTCGCATCTCGCGCTCGCTTTGGTCATAAGCCTGGATGAGTTCGTCTACGCTCCTGTTGTCGCCATCGTGCTT
>ERZ781399.3131-NODE-3131-length-12921-cov-3.836157_pt1 | contig 12921 bp, 7 predicted proteins | sample MGYA00511014_ERZ781399 | MGnify/ENA primary metagenome ERZ781399 (study PRJEB29847, sample SAMN06458254) | wastewater metagenome | isolation source: Wastewater bioreactor | place: South Africa: Cape Town | study: EMG produced TPA metagenomics assembly of the...
CTCACAAGCACTTCAATATCTCCAAAAATCCCTCGAAATTATGAAAAAAAGTCTTTCTGCAGATCATCCAGATCTGGCTGCTTCCTACAACAACATTGGGTTGATCTATGACAGTATGAACGACTATTCGCAAGCACTTCAATATCACCAAAAATCCCTCGAAATTATGAAAAAAAGTCTTCCTGCAGATCATCCAGATCTGGCTACTTCTTACAACAACATTGGAATGGTATATGAAAAAATGGGCGAGTACTCACAAGCACTTGAATATCACCAAAAATCTCTCGAAATTGTGAAAAAAAGTCTTCCTGCAGATCATCCAGATCTAGCTACTTCTTACAACAACATTGGGCTGATCTATTATTACAAGAAAGATTACAAAAGAGCACTTGAATATCTCGAACTAGCTTTGGCTATTATGGAAAAGTCATTAGTATCGAATCATTCGAATATCAAAACTATAAAGAAATCTATTGAAATAGTGAGAAAGAAGAGTTAGTTATTTTGTTTGTGTGGAGAAGTAAAAGTAAAATAAAATTGGATGAGCTATCAGTACACTAGTAGTATGACACGTGTATATCAGGATGCACTTCGTGGTATTTGATAAATGTATGAATAAAGTACAATTACTGGAATATCAAAATAATATAACACGCCATATAAGTATAACACAAATAGAATGAAGTCATTTCAACCGTCTGATGTCTCAATATATTGAACAAGTGATGTCAGGAAGTATATGAAAGAGACAATCGAATAAACTATAGATCAGTAATATCTTGTTTAATAGAGAAATGGCTCATTTCAATTTTGAAAATCTAATGTCCCTCCTATTTATGTGATACCAAACGCATAGGAGAATGTTGAAACTCACTAATTGAACAGCAAAAAAGATATTGAATTAGCAACAGTAATAACAAATTATTTTTTTCTATGCTATCTAACGATGTTTAACTATGAGACTAAACAATTTTTTGTTGAAGTTAAAGTGGCAAGATATATGATGAAGTTCTGGTCGGCTAGTTTCGAGTTCAACGATTATAACAAGTAAAAAAGAAATATTTTTCTTTCCGAGAAAGTCAGGTTTTTCATGATTTAACAGACTGCAGTAGAAGATGTCTGTCGAAATAAAGCATTTCTATAGCAACATTCCAGCACTTGTTCATTTTAAAGTATGCGTAGACTATAATGAGATTTTTCTGTCTATTATATTAATTGAAAAAACAATTTGTTTTATGTATTAGTATGTAAAATGACTGCTTTCAGGCGAACAATGAATTTTCTTTTTGGTTATCTTAAACGATTGAATTTTTTCAATACATATGGAACAGATGAAGAACAAATTCGACGTGAAATTCTTGCTACTCGTATTTATCTCATTCTTCTACCAACTATACTAACTCTACTCATTATTTATTCAGCACAAAAGGAACTATTTTACTCGGTAACAATAAACAATCCAACTCTGGATCGTTATCAACAACTAATGAATATCTATCCGGATACATTATCGTGCCCATGCGCACAATTTTCAATTCCATATTCGAATTTTATGAGTCTTACGCCTCAATATCATTCGGTATGTTCAAGTGATTTTGTATCTGATAAATGGCTCGAATATCTCTATAATGATGATGCAAGTTTCTATCTTGCAGTCGATCTTCGATCTATTGGTAATACTCATTTTCAACTCATACGTACTCTTTGCCAATCATCAAAAAAAGCTATTGACAATGCTTTTCAATCAACATTCACTTCGGCAACACTTGTCAATGCTCGTGGAGCTTTATTACAATCGAATTTAGTTCGTACTGAAGTCGATGCATTTGCTAATGACTTCATTAATAATATTGTCAGTGAACAACAACGCCGACATTCTTTATTAACCACATTTATCGATCAGAATTTTCTCGTAACTGCATTGGAAACATCTGCTATTCCGGTGATCGATACCAGCTCGTTAAGTTTGAAGATGGAAATGTCTCAATATTATGAAACATTTTTTGGTCAATCATCCGGTGGTTTCGGTGTTACCGGTGTTGTTACTTGTCTTTGCGATATGGGCTATGCTTGTTACTCACAAGTTGGCGTTTGTGAGAGTTCAGTGTATCAAAAAGATTATTATCAATTGCTTTCAACTTATGCTACGCCAAGAATATGTCCGACAGTTATCAGTGGTTTTAAATCGGGCTGTATGCCGCTCAAATCATTGCTTAAATCAACACTCGAATGTTATTATAATGAAACTTGTTTCAATGCAATTCTGATTTCTTTACCGACAAGCAACAGTTCGTTTGAAATTCTTCGAATGAATAATAATTTCAATAACGGATCCAATCCGAAGACAACTATTGAAACATTAGCGAATAAACTTATGATTGAACAATGGTCAACACAAATCAATTATTCTCTTTATTTTAATACATGTAAACCATTATCTTGTTCATATAGTTATACGAAACGAATGAACATTCTCTACATTATCACAACTCTTCTTGGACTTTTTGGTGGACTTACAGCAGTGCTTCGTTTTGTTTGTCCACAATTGATAAATCTATTTTATCGAATGAAAAAATGCATTTTTACTAAGCGAACAAATCATGTTCAAAAAGTTTCATCTGACAATGAACAAGTCAATTTATTCGGAAAAATACGTCATATTTTACTCACGCTGAATCTTTTCGAACGTCGAAATAGTGAAGTCGATGATATTCGACAACAAATCATTGCTACACGATTTTATGTTAGTGCTTTAATTGTTCTTACATTAATTCTTGTCATAGCTACCATATTTGATCAACGATTAATAACAACCATTGTACGAACACCGAATATAACTCAATTCGAAGATCTTTATCGTAGTGGAAAAATCAATCATTCATGTCCATGTTCTCAAATAGCTATTCAACGTTCGAAATTTATTTCTTTGATTCCAACCTTTCATCAAGTGTGTTCAAGTGTATTTGTTTCTGACATTTGGATGCATTATTTAGCTTGGTCAATCTATACTCGATCGTCATTTTACTATCTCGATATTCGTTCGTATGCATTAGATATGTTTCCAATCATTGAATCATTCTGTTCATTAGCTGATTATACTATTGGTAATGCAACAAGAAATTTTCTCGGTATCGATTGGGTTAGTACGCATGTATTACCACGTCAACAATTCGACGAACAAGCACAAATATTGATCACGGATTTTCAATTGAAAATAATAAAAACATTCAAACAAATCTACGATCTAGCACGACAAACTAATCAAGGCAATCAACTGCTTACGAGTCGATTGTCAACTTTGTTCTTTAACGGACTGTTCGATAATAGCAATCAATTGATTCGTATTCAAATTCAAACTTATCTCGGTGTACAATCATCGATCAATAGCACATTCGCGTCGTATTCATGTCTACTTAATGGATGTAATCCACCGTTAGGTTTATTTAATCAAACCGATGATGAGAATATATTTGTTTTGAATGAAGAAATTCCTGGATTGTACGGAGCACGTTATCCATTAGATGGTCTTCGAGTATCAACATTCGAATGTTTGTTCAATGAAAGTTGTATTCGAATGATGCTGTCCTATGACGCACCTGGTACTATATCTCAACATAATTTCACAGTATTGAATCCGAATATGTTGATTCATTATTCACCGAATACAAAACTAGCTGAGATAATCGATAATTTAATGATTGAACAATGGATATATACGACTGATTATCAAATCTATTATGATATATGCAAACCATCGGCATGTTCATATACGTCTTATCAACGATTTCATTGGATTTATACATTGACAGTTCTAACATCGGTTTTTGGAGGATTATGTGTAGCTCTTCGAATACTTTGTCCGTTGATAGTCAAAATATTTTTCAATTGTCGTCGAAAACAAAATGACGACTCGACAATTATCCGCACTAGTTTTATATCTCGAGTTCAACAATTGATATTGTCAATGAATCTCTTTGATTCGGATTCTCCTCATGAGTATGTTCAATATCGTGAACGTCTTGCAACACGTCTCTATGTGATTTTATTGATATTGATAACCGGATTTTTATTTGTTTATTTACTGTTCGAAGAACATACTCGTACAAAAACCGTCGAATTTCCATCATCAAATCAACTCAGTCAATTGCAGAAAAAATATCCAATGACATTGTCTTGCCCATGCATGAAAACATCAATAACCTATTCCACGTTTCTTACTCTCGAAGTATTTGCAAATTTTTAAAAGATGATAAAATTCTGTTGTTTTTTTTTCTAAAGGTCGTTGATTATCATCCGATTTGTTCAAGTTCATTTTTGTCAACAGATTATCTTCGAACATTGCTGAACCATGATCCACTTGTCGTACCTGAATCGATGTCATTTCAACGACAATTTCTTGCTGGTCAACTTTCTCTACTTGCTAATTATTGTTCATTGAGTAGAACAACAGTCAACGACTCGTTGACGGTCTTTCTTCGTCAGAAATTAATCACGGGTCAAGCTTTGACAGTTGAGCAATTTGGTGAACAAATTACGACAACTGTCAATCAATTACTTCTCGATATGTCTCTTTCACTTCAACATTCACTCGATTATTTTCATTCAATTCTTCATGGAAATACGATTATGTCAAGTTATGTTAGTAATTGGCGATTCGATCAAAATTCAACATTGTCCGGTCGTTCGACTATTCGTACGAGACCTGTTTGGTATGGCAATTGTTCGTGTGCTAGTCATTCGCACTGTTCATTACCAATGATCATTCAAAATCAGCATTTTGACGGTTTAGCTATCGGTTGTTTACCATCAACAGTTTTACTTCAATCGAATCTTCAATGTTTGTACAATCAAACCTGTCTCGATAGATTACACAATGTTTTATTTGATAACAACATCAACATGCCGACAGCTATCAACATGTCAACTCATTTTTCAATGAATACATCCATCGGTTCGCTTTTCAATGAATTATTCATTGAAAATCGGTTTCGACAATATAATTATGACGCATATTTTCAAATTTGTGAAGTACCAACATGTACATATACTTATACTCAACGAGCAGACATTCTCTATGTCATAACAACTATTATTGGTCTTTTTGGAGGATTAACTATTGTTCTTCGTCTCGTATGCCATCCAGCAATAAAAATATGTCTGTATTTGCTGGGTTTCATTCGAAAAAACCCAATCACGCCCGCAAATCAAATGTAACATTTTCTTTTCTATTTCTACTTCGACAATATTTATTTAAATTCTACGCTCTAGTTCGCCATCTATATAATAAAAAAAAGAGAGGACTAAATTTCATTTGTTAATTTACTAATCGTCACATTCTACAGGTACGGCAGTTGTATGGGTAAATTGATGTCGTCCTGGATGACAGATAGTCCACGTAAACAAGGCAATAATCTGTGGAATTATTTGAAAAAGATAAAACCCAAATTTAATTTCATTTGATTGATAATAATAATATGGAACTGATGTTACGATAAGATAAATACTTATGACTAAACATGATAAACTCGATGTAATCAAAAGAATCATTGCCTGTTTGGATTTGTTGATAAACGGTTTAGTTGCAAACCAGATTGAATAGAAAAGTAGTGCTACTGCGAAAATCATCGCACATGCCGTTTGTCGTAATACAAATGCTAGTTCGAGATTTCTGGTGTTGTATAACATCCGTGATGATATACTCATGATGACTGCCGATGATACACAACATATAACGGCTGAGATATTAATCGTTCGAGACAGACATGCTGTAAATTCACTTAATTGAAGAATAAATTCATAATTACTGAGAGTTAATGCACGATGAGTAATAGCAAGTAACATTCCCGAAACTGTATAGATCGTTCGTGTTCGACTTGCATCATTAAAATAGACGGCTCGAAGTACAAGTTCGATAAACAAAGATAAATGAGAAAGAAGAACAAGAGTGGTGAGTCGACGTGGTTGAAAACGTATGCGTATTGTTTGTACTAACCATCCAATCGTTGAAATACCGACTAAACTTGCCAGAACAATTGGAACAGATTTAACCAACGGATGTGTTAAATTCGAATGACCCGATTCGTTCGACATGAGAAGAAAAATAAACTTTGTGTGTGTATAATGCTCTGCTGTGCTAGTTAGTCGTCGAATAATTATATTCACATATATGCACGTTTATATACAACTATAATGGGCGAATAGGAATATTTCTTTTTTTTTTCCTTTCTCCTTTTTTTTCTTTTCTAGGGTAATTCGACAGAGCAGACAGAATATCCTCATCAAAATAAGTTGGTGATAGCAGGAAGGAGAAAAGTACGCTTGATACTTGCAAACATAACACATTAAAAATAAATCTTTAAGGCCGTCTTTTCATTAAAAAATGAAGTGAATGACAAAAGTCGTAAAGTAAAAGATTTTTTGACATATGGCTTTAATTTCATAGAGCCATGAGTTTTATCATTGTTGTAAAACAAGACACATGTTGTCGCATGCAAGAAAGAAAGGAGTATGATGGTTTCGTTGATAAAAAGAAATGTTTCATTATTTCGATGTTGCATTGTGATTTTTCTTGGAATATTAACGGTTATTACCTACTTTCAAAATCGACATATAAATACGGCATATAGACGTATATTCGAAATTAAATCGAATCGTTTATTTCAAACAACGATTGAATGTATAGGTGAATCATATCATCAATCATGTTTATATAGAAATCTTTATTTTGTTAATGAAACATTTATGATTTTGACTGTTAATGATACAGAATGGCCTTCATTCTACGATGTTCGAACAAATGCATTTGCTTTTTCTTCAACAAAGCCCAAAAAACATGAATTCAAAAATTATGTTGATCTTGAAAATTTTGTTCGTCAAATTGCTCGACCGAAAATAATTCCATCGTTGACAGTTTTCTTTGGTCAATATTGGCATTATAATATCGGTCATGCTCTATTCGATGGTCTCTATCCAGCATTTGTTGCATTGATACGATTTGCACCGCGACATCTTCAACCATTTCGAATCTTAGGTGATCTAGCCGAATGTAAGAATTGCTGGAGTGAAGATGTCTATCGTCGTTTTGCTGGTCTTGGATTGATAAAATTCAATATTTTCAAAAAAATGTCACGAAATCAATGGTTTCTATTCGATGAATTAGTTATGGGCAGTGGAACACTTTGTCAACGATGTACTCAACCAAATTTTCAACTATATGGTGGCATTGCATTGAATGGATCGAGATTATTTCGAGATCGAATGTATCGTCAACATGGATTAATTCCATCGATTGTTCAACATCGATCGAGAAATCGAACTCTCAATGCTTTAATTATTCATAACAAACGATTCACTAAAACCGATACAAAAGCTATTGAAGAAGCAATGAAAGAAATCAATCAATCGAAATTTCCATTGATTAATGTAACTTATATCTATTATGATCGAATCGAAGCACAAACATCGAATGTAACTTCTCTACCTGAATTCATCGATAATAATTTCATTGCACAATTAAAACTTATTCAACAAATGGACATACATATCAGTGGACCGGGAACAGGTCAAATGTATCAAACATTTTTGTCCGATGGAGCTGTGCATATCAATATTGGCGGACTTCGAGGAGACAAAAATGCGTCATATACATCTTATATGGAACAGTATGTCACAAGTGGTACACCGTATATCAAAGGTCTTTATTATCCAATGAATGAACGAGCAAAAGGAATAGAAAAAACTGAAGTTATTCGTTTGATTCAACAAGCTGCTCAAATGATCATCAATGGATTCGATTTGCCTGTTGATCCGTATGAGAATTTAGCTGTCGACGGAAAATTATTCATTGAAATGTGTCAACGAGATAGAGAATTTTGTTCGATGGTAACGACAAGAACGTCAAATTTTCCGTTTATTTGTGTACATTTATGGTTAGAAGATTTTGTACATGAATATCGTCAATGGTCGATCGATGGCTATCGTGAAAAGGGAAAAACAATTAAATGTTCGTTTAATCATACATTACTACGTGAACTACGAAATAAATATGAAATTCTATGGCCATAATATTGTTTTTTCTGCATGAATAATTGCTTCCTTTTTTGTTTTTAATTAATTATTATTATTTACGATTCATATATTTATAAAAAATAGTTTTTTTTTCTTCGCTAAAACAAACGATGTACGGTCACTATCAAGAACAATCGAAAGATAAAAATAATGAAGTTCAGCATGTTATACTCATATGGTTGGATAATACCATCGATAAAAACAGTGCTGGCTACAAAAAATCATTCAGCCAACTACGACAAGCAATAAATCGAGTCTATGCCTTTACCAACGATGAAGAATGTGTTCGTTTTCTCAAGACGACGATTCATAATTCTAAAGTTTGTATGATTATTTCTGATTCATTGGCTCGATATTTTCTACAACGAATTCATTCAATGACGAATGTTGAGAGGATATTTATTTGTCAAAAAAATGGAAATCATGATGCACAATGGAAAACATGGTCGAAAGTTCAAGGTGTTTACACATCGGTCGATTCGATTGCGAATAGTTTAACAAAAAAAGCTCGAATGCATGAACAAAATACATTACGATTTACGATTGTGCCTACAACCGGTGGTATTTCACAAGAAAAAATAAATAAACTAGATCCATCATTTATGTATACAATGGTTTTGAAAGAGATTATTGTTGGTATCGATTTCAATCGTCAGCATATCAAAGAATTCGCAAACGAATGTCGTCGATTATTCGCTAAGGATGATGAACCTCAAAAGTTACTTGATGTTGACAAAATCGAGAAAGAATATTTGAATTATTCACCTGTTTGGTGGTATTCACATGAAAGTTTTCTATATTCCTTGGTTAATAAGACTTTACGCGAGATGAATGTTAACATGATGATTAAATTAGGTTTTTTCATTGGTGATCTTCATCGACATCTTATTCGATTACATCAAGAACAATATCCTCGAAACAAGAAACATCATGAAATATCCAAATTATATCGTGGAATATCTGTATCAACAAAACAATTGATAGCCTTTCAACAAAATAAAGGTGGCTTAGTTGCATTCAATGATTTCTTATCGACTAGTGAGAGACATGAAGTGTCAATGAATTTTGCTAAACCAAACAGTTCAGAATCGGATTCCGTTGGTATTCTCTTTGTTTTAACTGTCGATCCAAGTCAATCGACGACACCATTTGCATCAATTGCACATCTTAGTGATTATCCAAACGAAAAAGAAGTACTCTTTTCAATGCATTCAATCTTTCGTATTCATAATGTTATTCCAATGACTGAACATCAGAATACGTATCAAGTCGAACTGTCACTTACATCTGACACTGATAAAGATATTCAACAACTCACGAATCTCTTACGAAAACAATACGCAGCAGAAAGTCATTCCGGATGGGCTCAAATGGCTTTCATTTTAAAAGAAATGGGTGAATATAAACAAGCTGAACAAATTTATAAAATTTTATTAGAACAAGAAACTCATGATGAAACAAGACACATTATCTATCATGATTTAGGAACGACGAAACAAGCGCAAGGACAATATCAAAGTGCTCTTGGATATTATACGAAATCATTAAAATTTTTCAAAAAAAGACTTCCAGAGAATCACCCACGGTTCGCTGATTTCTATAACAATATTGGCACTGTCCATTGTGAGTTGCATAATTATCAACAAGCACTAGCATATTTTCAGAAAGCTTTGGAAATAAGTGAGAAAAAATCACCTCTAGATTATCTTGAAATAGCGGGATACCATTACAATATTGGTATCATTTACGGTGACATGGAGAATCATTCAAGATCATTATCATATCTTCAAAAAGCGCTTCACATTCGACAGCAAAACCTGCCGCCAACTCATCCCGACTTAGCTAACACATTCGATAGTATCGGTGAAGCGTACAGTGATTTACATGATCATTCGAGAGCGTTAGAACATTTTCAAAAAGCATTAACTATTCGACAAAGTTCACTGCCTGATAAACATCATGCGATAGCTACTTCTTATGAACACATCGGTATGGTGTATTTAAGTATGAAAAATTATTCACAAGCATTAAAATATTTGGAACACGCTCTTGCAATTCAACAATCATCATCGTCTGTAAATCCAGTGGATTTAGCAGGCACCTATAATAATATAGGCATAATTTATGTTGACATGAGAAATTTTCCAAAAGCATTATCGTATTATCAAAAAGCATTGGCAATTCAACAACGAATGCTTCCAGCAAATCATCCAGATTTATTTCGATCTCATGCAAACATACGCAGTGTTTACATAGCAATGAGACAATACGGACTAATCTATTAATTTTTTTTATATCTTTCCTCATAACTAATTCGAATAAGTATTTTACAAGTAAGGATGAGTCCTTGTTCCAGTTGTATGTCGATTGTGCAATCCAATGATGCTAGGTCTTATTTGATCTGATTGAAACAATTTTTGAGCCATTGTTTTTAATTGAGGAATTGTACAAATTAATGTTACAGTTAAACTTGATACTGATATTGATACAGGCAAAAATCCGATACGTATTGCAAGCGGATGTTCTTCTCCTACTACTAACACATACGCAATCATACCCATAGCTGGAATACCAAGAACAAGTAGCAAACATACAATTAATAATACACGTCGAATAACAATAAAATCTCGATTTTGACTTAATTGAATCAATAATCCTAAATTGTTTCGTCGTTTTCTTAAATATTTTGTTATAAAGACATAGATCAAAAGTAAGATCATAAATGGGACTATATAGACAACAGCTGCTACCCAAAGGACACCGAGGATATTTGAAAATGATGCGTAGCAAAAGTAATAGTTTTCCAAATAAATAATCCCATTCCAATTGATTTCAGGCGATAATAAAATACAACAAACAATGATTTCAATGATGACGAGTACTACTTGTAGTGAATAATTTTCGATCCAACGATTATGAAAGTAAACAATTCGAATAAATCGATAGAATGCCTTCAATGACAATCAGATAAAACTATATTATAAATAAACTATATTTCTTACTTGATTGATAAATGTCATATAGAAAAAGTAGATAAAAATGAATGCGATATAACCTGACACTATGCATGATAATGTGTTAAAATTCATACCATACAAATCACCTAATATTGTTTGAACATTGGTTGATATTAACAAAGAAGAACAAAGTAGTATGGCAAAATAAATATGAGCACAAAGTTTAATTCCCATTCGATCTTCTCGTTTTATTTTCTTTGTATAAATATTGTAGAACAATAGAATTAAGATGACAAGTGATACTACACATGCAAGTAGGTTGAGACATAATTCAGTTAAAGTTAAAATGAATCCCGACGTTTTATTTGTATTTGTTAACATTTGCGTGATGCTTAGTTGAGCTGAAACTAAATTCAGTTAAAAAGAAACGATAAAATTATGATACAGAAATAAGTAAAAACCATTTATTATTATAGAGACAGTAAAGGGAAGTATTTTGATTAATTAAACTATATCTTTTGTGTATGCTTCCGTTGACAATCTTATTATCAATATTAAGGCAATAAAGCTGCATGTTATGTCTTTGTAAGAAAACCCTTAACAAAAAATTAATAAGAACATGCTCAGTGCAGAGTCCAAAGAATGAACAACAAAAAAAGCAGAAAAATATTGCATCTTGAAGCGTAGAATCCGAGTGAATATTTATTCATGAAAGAACTGTTGATTTATAATATAAAATCAACAAGAAATTTTTCGATTAAATTAGTCGTTCCCATCACGAATTTGATCGTTTACAGACGATTTTTGACATAGATATAAGTTGTCGGCGAAATGATATTTGTTGGTAATAAATTTCGAGTTCATTTTTTTAATTAAAAAATGTAATTTGTTACTGTAGAGAATGTAGACTTTGCTACTTTTTTTTAGAAGAAAAAAGTGGGCATTGATGCTTATAAAGTGAGAATATTCTTTTCAAGACTAGATAGTGTATGGACAAAAAATTTGAGTGAAATACAGTCAGAAGTATGAGTTAGTTAGTTAGTTGTGGTTCGACCATGTAGAGAGACATGTGTTGTACCAACTTGATTATAATTTTTACAACATTAAAACTGCATGTACATATTATCGAAATGCTCCAGTGAATGTTTTTTGAAACAAATCAAATCCGCCACTAACTTCCCGTACATTCGTCATTGTAGTCTATCATGCTTCGATTTTTCGCTCGAAAATCAAATGGAGTGACTCACTCTCAAGAAATTTCGCATTTATATATTACATGACAAGCATGATTATTCGTTTCTTTCACTTTCCATTCATTTTAATATGCTGTATATTTTTGTTTACTTATAAGCTTCGTACTTTTTTTTTCTGAACTATGCAAATAAATAGCATAATCGATAGCCGATCATGTAGAAGAAAAAAAAGACAGCAATCATATTAAAATGCATTTTACGAACAACACCCCGTTCGTATACATCAGAAACGAAATAAATAAATTTTATTGATGCGTATAAGTGCATTTAGTATCATTAAGAAAAATGGATCAGGTGAATTTTTCATCCAATAAGATATACCTGTCATTTTGGATACATATAGAAAAAAATGATGATCATTTATGACAAGCGAAAGGATAGAAAAACTGCTTATTTATTTTTTTTTCACAATCATAATATCCAAGCTAAAATGTTTCTTAAATGACGATCATTTTCGTATCAAGATCAGTTGATATTCATTCTTCGATGATAAGAACAAATAGCTGAAGACTTAAATCATCGGTTACAATTTTCTTTCGAAAGAGAAACGTGTACTAAAAAACGTTATTCACCTGTATATTTTCCGTACATATATATACACTGCATTGAAATGAAAAGGCTCGTCCTTTTTATCTCAATAATAT
>ERZ781399.3144-NODE-3144-length-12899-cov-3.943709_pt1 | contig 12899 bp, 16 predicted proteins | sample MGYA00511014_ERZ781399 | MGnify/ENA primary metagenome ERZ781399 (study PRJEB29847, sample SAMN06458254) | wastewater metagenome | isolation source: Wastewater bioreactor | place: South Africa: Cape Town | study: EMG produced TPA metagenomics assembly of the...
AATATCAATTTCGCTTGTATTGGAGTTAGCACGAGAACGAACTGGTGTTTGAAGGGATGAAGTTCATGAACGAGAAGGTATAACGATACAAGCAGCATCACCTGCATGAGGTGGAAGAACAGTTGGTAGACGTAAAGGTGCAGGTTCGAGATCTGTTTCAGAAAGTGGGGGTAATTCTTCATCTGACATTTTTCGAGTTATCAAAAATAAACATCTAGAAAAAGAACGAATATGAACATCGGTTCGATTGTTTCGATCGATTGACTTACAAATTTAAAATAGCTGGAATAACACAAAAACCTGTACAAAGTAATAAAGTAAAATTTCGATAATGATCAACTGTTCGTGCATAAACCCAATTAAAAAACGTCGTACCAAATGCATTTATAATCGTATTAATTTCAGTTACAAACGCAAATGCATTTGTACGTTCATGAACTTCTAAACATTTGCTCATCATTGACATTGTTAACGAGCCTTGATAACCTGAGAATGCACTGACTAACAGTCCAGCATAGAGTTCCCAATTGTGTCGAGCAAAAGCTGTCCACAACGATGAAGCAAAGAAGAACAAATGACTGATAAAACAAATAATCGCATCACTTGCACCAGCATTGGTCAATGCTTGCATACCAAGAACACTTAGAATTGCATAGGAAATCGAAGCTAGAGCTGAATAATTGCCGATATTTTGCGATGTCCAACAGAATGGAGCATTGAGAAGAAACCAAAGAAATGGTGCGAATGTCGATACAGCTAATGTATAGAATATATTCGAGAATAAAGTTAAGAAAATACTCGTCGATTTTTTTGCCGATCGACGTTTCGGATTGAAAACAGTGCAAATTTCGAAGAAATGAGTACAACATGAGAATTGTTTGATTTGCTCGTTGTTGTTGTTGGGCGATGATAATAAAGGTGTTCGTTCATCAACATTCGATTGAATTGACGATTCAAAGCCGAAAATAACAATAATAATCGATAGAAATTGTAGAACTAAACCAATCCAATATAAATCAGTAAAAGCACGCCAACTTATATAATAACCAATAGCAAATGTTCCTAGAGCTGATATGGCAGTTTGTACAGCACCGAGACGAACAAAACGTGACGAGAGCTCTTCTTCACTAGTGTTATTGGTTATCATCAATGTCAAAACAAAATCTAAGCAAATCAAATTGAATCATTTTCTTTTGAGAGAATAAATTTTTTGTTGATCTACTGAAAACACTCGTCGATCCCGATAAACCAACGACGATTGCAGCTATATACCACCAATATTCAGGCAGATGAAAATAGATAATTGCTAACCAAACAGCAAACTGTCCGAATGTGCCAATCATTGTTAAAATTAGAACGCATCGTTCGCCTAATTTCGGTGTATATAAACCCAAAAGATAAGTCATAACAATCATTGGACAACTGCTAACTAAATTCGTCCAGAAAAATAACTCGGCCGATCTTTCCTGTGCCCATGTTTGAGCATTCGAATCGGGTGAAAAGTCACTTTCTGAACATGTTTCGATTTCAATATTCAACGTTAACGTTCGATTCGGATAACTATTCAGATAATACGCATAGATATACTGTCCGATTGTCGAAACAATACACGTGGACAGTGTTTGAAGAGACAAAATCGTTCCGATGAGAAACATGTGAATGAAAATTCAATCAATCATATGACGCTGTATGTGTGCTATCACGAGCCAATCAATTTCGTTTTCGTGATTTGTCACTAGTGGACAAGTCAATTTCTTATCTCATGTGAACAAATGAAATAATAAATGTAATACAAATTTGTAGAAATGAAAAAGTAAAAAAAGTTACAAGAATAATTTTATATTTTTGTGCCGATTGACATTGATCGGAGAGAAAATACATTGATGAACATGAGTTCGATGCAAGATTGACAGATGAAAGAATTAATGCAACGATAATTATAATACAAATCGAGAGAAGAATAAATTTAAATCGATAACTTGACATAGAAGATTTCTTTCGAAAACTCGTAAATACAATTAAATAGATACCTAAGATAATAAACGATGCACCTGCCCAAAGACCGGCAAATAAAGACGATTCATTCATGCTCAAAAGAATTATATCACAAACCATGCTTGTTATACCGATGAGCATGTGAAGTATACCCGAAGCAATGAGATATCGAAGGAAATTCGATGATAATGTGTAGGGTGATTCGATTGCTGGATAATAATTTCGTCTTTCAGAAATCATGTAGATTGAAGGTGATGGCGGCGGTAGAGGCTCGAGAGAATAGGCCGGAGGTTGTCCGTATATTTCATCCTTCGACATCGACCTGTTCAGCGCCATTGAAACGTTTTTTTTTTACTTCTTCTTTGTCGATGTAATAAAAAATGAATGCAATCTAGAGTTGTGTGTGCATGAGAAGGAAGGAGAAAGAAATGAGAAGGACGCATAATTGAAGGTCTTCGACTGAGTATAAACGATTTGAGCACGTCGAATGCAAAAAAATATATTGAGAGAGAAAGAGAGAGAGTTCATAGGTGAATTGAAGAATTTTAGTGTCAAATTGAAATTCTATTTTTTCAGGGACATATGTGATATCGAGTTTTATAGAACTGCTAAACGATCTTACTTTCAAGTAGGATTTATTACTGTTTAACCTTGTGAATACTTGACATTCGAGGTTAATGATTTTTTCTCTTGAAATTGATCGACATCATTTACCGAATGTTCTCGAAGTAATAAAATGAAGAAGAAGAAACATTAAAATTTTTTTCCTTAGAAATATAAGAAAAGAATCATATCCAAAGGTAAATAGAAAAACTATCATATCGATAGTGAAAATCAACGGAATTCGTCTGAAGAAATTGATTAAGAACATGTCGATCGGAATAACAAAACGATGCTGTTGATAAACATGAAAACTTCTTCAGAAATTGTAAAATATTGTTTCCTTGACAACATGTTTCAATAGATAAATGTTCGACATTTGGAAATGCAACAGCTAATTGTTGAATAATGCGATGTTTTAAACTAATATGATTTTGTATGTGAAGCTTTCGAATGTTTATCATAGGTTGACAAGAATATTCTTCGGAAAAATCATTTTCGAAAAATCTAATTTTTAAATGACACAGATTTGGTAAAGATTGAATAAGTTGCTGTAATTCAATGATACTGTTAACAGTTCTAACAGTTAAATATCGTATTGAATTCAATGAAACAATCTTTCGAAGAGTCAACGCAGGCATGACAAATGGAATAAATAAATCTTCAACGAAATTGAATTGATACTTGCAATCACACAGTAAAATATTTATAGTGAATTTTTTTATACGATCTAAGAACAATTGATTGTCCACTAGAGTTGAAAATTCAGGATATTCAAAATCTTCATCAGTTTCCGTTTCAAGAAAATACGGTACAGAATACAAACATTGATCTTGATAGGCAACAAACCAACATTTCTCTTCAATCCAAAAATGAGTTCGATACGTATCCAAATCATTCGGTTTCAAATCAAATGTCAATTGAAATTTAAAATTGAATGTAGTCAAATTCTTAACAGCATCATGCCATCGTTCACCATTAATAATAGATTTATCATTCAAATCAGCTACTAATTCAAAATGCTTGAGATTCGGTGCATTGAATAGAATTCGTTCGATATAATCTATGAAAACAGCACCTTCGCTGAATTCTAAAGTTAATCGATTAAGTGTGATAAATGGACAAATCAATTCAGTTAGCAACGATGTGTCTAAGGATATATTAGTAATCTTAAGTGATCGTAATTGCGATGCTATAGGTAAAATTGATTGAATTGTGAGCAAATCTTCGCCTTTGACAATTAAATGACGAAGTTGAGATAATTGTTTTGTATCAATATACTTGAGAGAACATATTCGCAATACATTACAATTCGTAAGAATTAGTTTCTCGAATTTATCTTTATCTTTTCGCATTAGAAAACGAGACTTCCAACAGTATGACTTCGACGGATAAATTTTCAATATTCGTAAATGATTTAAATTCGAAATGATTGTTTGCCAATATTTCGTTTCAATTTCGATTAATGTCAGCGATTGTAAACGAACGAATCGATTGAATTCAAAACGTGAAAGAAAAAGTTGAACAAGACCAGGTGTATCACCATCGTCTGCAAGTACCAATGAAATAACTTGTTCAGGTATTAAATGCTGACAAATAAGATCGAATTGTTTTCGACGAATTGATTTCAAATCCAGTCGATAATCAGGATAATTAAATATAATTGTATCGATATACGAACTGACATTAATAAATGAAAAGAAGATTTCGTAAGTTGAGAAATATTCGAACAGATTTTGAATTAATTCAATAGGAAAAAGATTCAGTCGACACGATGTCATGATTGTGCAAGATTGACAAACAAAAAATTCTTTCAAGAACAAAATGCAGAAGTTTACCCTGAAGTACAAACCAAAATAACGTACTGTTTATTCTTTTTAACACACCTTTTGATTATTTTCGTCGATATTTATTATCGTACATTAAGTAAATGACGGGAGAGGTGCTATAAAAGATCGAGATGTGATGTTTTTCGAGTAATTATCAATGACTGACGCGAGTACAGAGAAGTCAAATATTTTTCTTCGATATCAATTCGTGATTTTCCTACTCGTGCTACAATGTGTTTTCATTGTTCTATTCGGGATTCATGCTGAATACGGTTTACAAGAAACGGAAACGGAATTTTATTATTCGTTTTTCCAAGATGTTCATGTGATGATGTTCGTTGGCTTTGGTTTTCTCATGACATTTCTTCATCGTTATTCATTTTCAGCTGTTTGTTTTAATTTTCTTCTCGCTGCATTCGCACTCGAATGGGCAATTCTCTTGCGTGGCTATGTTTTTCATTGGCATTCGCACAGTCGAACATTTCCAATCGACATAACGAGTCTACTTCATGCAGATTTCGTTTGTGCATCTGTATTGATTTCATTCGGTGCAATCATAGGCAAAGTCAATCCAATCCAATTGATTATTCTAGCATTGATTGAAATTGTCATTCAAGTTTGGAATCAATATATTGGCACTCAAATGTTCTGTGTTTACGATGCTGGAGAGTTCGTTTTTGCTTTTCGTTGTAAAAAAAAACGATTGGAAAATGTTTTTAGATCGATTTTTGTGCATGTCTTCGGTGCTTATTTTGGTCTTGCAGTTTCGTTTGTTATTCATCGAACTGATATGTTAAACTCAACGAAAGAAAAGTCGAATTACATTTCGGATGTATTTGCAATGATCGGGACATTATTTCTCTTCTGTTTTTGGCCATCGTTCAATGCCGGTGCTGCACACGGTGATGATCGTCTTCGAGCTATTGTCAATACTTATGTCAGCATAAGTTCATCGTGTATTCTCACATTTATCATCTCGTTCTTAGTCAATCAAGGCAAACTCGATATTGTTCATATACAAAACTCGACATTAGCCGGTGGCGTTGCAGTTGGCACAGTAGCCGATAAAAATATCGGTCTTTTCGGCGCCATGATCATCGGCAGTGTTGCCGGAACGATTTCAACGCTCGGCTACAAATATCTTCTCGAATTCTTACGACGATTTCGTCTGCATGACACATGTGGTGTTCATAATCTCCACGGTTTACCAGGACTTATCTCCGGCACAGCTGGAATCATCGTCGCAGCAATAAACAATCAGCATTTGTTAACTGAAACCTGTCTCGGCGGTTTACATCGATCGAATTCAATGCAAGCAAAATTTCAATTAGCTGCTCTAGTTTTGACTTTAGTCATGGCGATTGTTGGCGGTTTAGTAACCGGATTGATCATTCGTTTGCCGATATTCGTTTCTCCAAAGTCGGATTTTCATTTCGACGATAGTCCTAATTGGCATATTGAGCATTGAGATTTTTCTTTTATTTTATAGAATAAATAGAGAGAGAGACACACTGTGTACACGAAAGAAAAAGACTATGACTAGAATCGAACAGAACGATGCTGTTGTTGTTGATTGAAAGGTGTCAAAACGAGCGTAACAGGAAGAATATCTTTGACGATTGTATAATGTAGAACAAGTGTACTTAGATTATCAAATAGTTTTGAAGAGCTCTAAATGAACGAAATCATCAAAAGAAATGTGTGAATAATGAACACGAACTTGTAAACGATAAGCATTATGATTGTTGTGAATTCGTTCGATGAGAACATGTTCGACAAATGATGATTTCGTTTTAATCGATAATACGTATGGATATTCGGGTTGAGTAAAACTATGTCGAAGAATGAACGAGCCAATTGGTTGTTTGTCATCAGTTAAATATTCTTCGCATATATGTCGTGGTAGGCCAGCTTGATACCAAGCAGCTGCTGATAATAAGTCTTTATCTGTATGTAAATGTATTTGTTCAGGTTCATCAACGGACATGGAAATAATTGATTGACAATCAGATGATAGATTCAAACGTATTTTGTCGATTTGTTCATCTAAATTCCAGGCTGTATCGTAGATTTCTTGTTGTGATTGTTCGATTTTTGGAGTTGAAAATAGAAGTGATGCTAAACTTTTGTGACGAGAAAGTTTTTCTTTGAAATATTTCGAGAGAAATTTCGAACGATTCGATGAGGATAAACTTAAACGTGAACCATAACCAGATGATGATGATAATGAAATCGTCGATGTTGAACGATCGAATCGAAATGAATCTGTCGTTCGAAAACCGTCGATATGTTCCATGATGAGTTTCGATATCTAAAAAGAAACGAGAGGCGATGCTATTTGTACAGAAACAATCAATAGATTGAAGTTGATTAAAACAAAAATTGATGTTTTATATACGAATCGGAGCATCTGTCCATTTGTCACTCATGTACGAACCGAAAAGAAAAAAAGAGAATGATAATTCAATTGCTCTCCAACTGTTTTTATCAGAAAGAGAGAATAGCTTCCACCATTTCTCTCTCTCTCTCTATGTCGACTCATCAATTGGTCCGATTGTCTTTCTCTCTTTGAACGTACATTTTTCTCGATTGATTGATCGATCGATCGTGTGTCATGCTTGAAAAAATGTCTTTCATTCTTTATCCTTGATTTTTATTTCTCAGTAATGGTCGATTGATACGTGATGATAAGCGTGTAAACGAAAAAAAAGAAGAAGATAGCGAAACATCTGTTCGGAATTTCGACATACACTTGACTGAGAAACAAAGAAAGAAAAAAAATAAGATGTTCACTATTGTTTTCATTGCAAAACTTTAAATATGTAGACAGACGTGCCTCGAGCAATTATTCATGTATTATTTTTTCCAGTTAATGAGTTAGTTCGATCGATGTTGACCGACATTAAACGTCCATCATGATGGAATTGGGCGGACAGACTGCGAATCAATCGAAGATGAAGGGCGGAAGTGATGACACACGACACGACTCAAATGATCGCTATCAAGTGTCCGCTTTTTTCATCTTGTTTAAAAACAACATAACGGATGGATGTTTTTGTTGTTGTTACTTTTTATTCTGCTTTAAAAAAAAGTCGCTGTTTCCAAGGAGTTTTTTTCTTTTTCTCGCTTGTCGACGTAAAGAAATATTCAAGGTTATGTAAAGAATTCTCTTTTCTCTCTCGTCGACTGAGAATTCTCCGTCATTTGAAAAAAAAACAAACGCTCGTATATTCACATGGCAAGCTCGCTAACAAGTGCCCAACTCAAAGAATTGAAAGATGCTTTCAATGTATTCGATTCAGGTTTTTATCGATTTTTAACAAAAAGAAGAAAAAAAAACCGTTTTGAATCTAGATCATTCGGGTAAAATCTCAGTTCGAGAATTGGGCAATATTTTCAAAGCATTGAACGTTCGTATTACCGATGCACAATTAAAAGGTGTAGCTCAACAAATGGATACTGATGGAAGTGGTATGTTTGCCGAAATTTCTGCGAATACGATTGAATCGAGTTTTGTTTAGGTCAAATTGAATTCGAAGAATTCGCTCGAGTTATGGCTGCGAGTTATTTTCGAAAATATTCTCAAGAAGAGCTACGTAAATCATTTCAACAGTTTGATCTCGATAATTCAGGTTACATTCAAGCAAATGAATTACAAAATATCATGCAGCGAATGGGCCGACATGTCACTCAGGATGAAATCGATTGTATGATCGCATCCATCGATAAAACTGGTGACGGAAGAATTGAGTTCAACGAATTCGTCACTTTATTTAATTAAACAAAAAAATTTGACGTTGACTTTTGTTTTGTCTCGTATTGTCGTGATATTTTAAATAAATGTACTACTCAATCATTGGACACGCATGAATAGTTCATTCGTCAAAACAACCAGCGTTGTTTGATAAGATACGAGTCCAGTCGGCACTGTTTACAACTGCGAATTTATTAGATACTGATGAGTAAATTATTATTATTATTTTTATTATACAGTGTGTAAATTCAGCATGCAAAACACTGTTGAAATAAAAAAAAAAGATCTACGAAATGAGTATTTTTAAAAAATTGCATTATGTGAATAGGAGCGTGTGATCTGAACGAGAGATGTGTGCGTAGATTGAGAATACAGATTTGGTGTTGGTTTTTTTTATATGTATCGATCGCGTTGTCGAAGATAACAAAGCAAACCAAGCGCAGCAACGATACAAAAACCCTGTAGAAAATAAAAGCAAATTTCTATAAATTCAAAAAAATCAATCGTCTTACTTCAACAAAAACGAGTACAAATGCCAAAATACCGACAATCATCAAATTTCGATTGATTTCCGTTTGAACCATATTAAAACATCCCTAAATCACATAAAATACTCTTGTTTTTTTTTATTTTCTGACTTCGTATATTCACATACGTCCATATAAATTAACCCGTAGGTTTCATTCGCAGCTATTTGTTTTCCACAACCGTTAATCTCCTCGATACAACACGAATCGGGAACATACGGTTGACCTGTCCAAACATCAGCATCGAACCAATCTTGGTATCGATCGACTCCACAGCACCGAAGCTAAAAAAAACAAGCAAAACACTAATCGAACGTTGAACTTTTTCGGTTTCATACGCGTTTTTGAATCGAATTCATCGTTCGTCGAAAATTATTCACATCGGCACCTTCTTCGCCTGGATATCTACGAATATTTTCTAATAATTCTTCGCGAGCTGTCATTGCCACCTGAGACAAAAGTAACAAATAAAGATCGAATTCAATCTCGGTTAATCGTTACTTTTTCATTGAAAGCAATCACGACGACAACGCCGAGTAGTAAAACGACAAAAACGATAATCATTGTGATGATGTACTTCAAAGACAAATGATCGAGAATAGTAACACGATGTTTGTTTTTGCTGAACTTACGATGAAAAGCAAAGTTTTCTTTTCAAACCAAGCACCGACACATCCGATAGCACCTAGTAGCATTGAGATTGTCGCTAGAAAAACGTATTCTTAGTCAATTGAAACTCTTCATGCAACAATCAAACCTGAGATTATCAGAACGATAGGCGCTGTGAACAGCTGATTGCCCATCAATGGACGATAGTCCGAGGATTTTACATGTAACCACCAACTGCAAACTACAACTGCAAAACCCAATGCCTGAATTTCAAAAAAAAAAAGATTTTTTTAAATTTTTGAACAAAAAAAAAGCTCTTTGGTAACGTACGAAAAAACACATGTTAATTACAGTAAAAACACAACGAAAAACCATGTAAGTCGACGACATGATGAGCACGATCGATTGAAAGCTGAACAATAATTGATCGGACAGTAATCAAATGTCTTGTCGAATGAGTCAATCGAATGGACACGAGATAGAGGTCATCGTAGGTTTTTTTTATTTAGAAAAACAGCTCGTTTCTGATTGGCTCGTTTCTTTTCTGTCGAAACCCACACGCATACAACAGAGTGTGATATAGAATAAAGTTATTTCAAAAAGAAACAACAAGAAGACATTGGAAAGTCATATTTTGAAGTTATGTCTGAGACAATGATTGAGGATGGTTCAGTGGGAAATGGTTTGAATAATGTAGACACGAATGTATCAGTCAAAGAAGCCGGTGATGATGAAGAATCATGGTTATACGGAAAACAGAAAGCTGAAGAAAATGCGTAAGTGAATCGAAAGAAAAAAAAACTCCCATAGAATTCAATTGAAAATTTAGTGAGAATACGGATACGCCAACGATTGATGATGTGACATCCCAAGAAATCGATGATCAAGTAGATTTACTGTTTTTTGTTGAAATGATTTGATTGTTTTTGTTTTTCTCGTCCAAAGGAAAAATCAGTGAATAATCAACCGACATCATCGTTACTTGGAAGTCAATTAGATGATGATTCCGACGATGATGATGATGGTATTCAAGTGACAATCGGAAATATCAAATCAGGCACATCGATATTTCCACCAGCTCGACAAAACAGTCGAACAAGTACCGAAAATTTCGTCCAAAGTTCAATATTTTTCAAATCTATTTTCAGTTGGTCAAGTTATTCCACCCAAACCACAAGCAACACGCGGTATTGATCTCGAAGCTCAAGGCGTGATCAATGGTCAACCAACTTTTGAATACGACATCGCGAATGCGTATAAAGACGACGAAAAACCATGGAAAAAACCAGGTGCAGACATAAGTGATTATTTTAATTACGGTTTTACCGAAGAAACATGGGCACAATATTGCGATCGACAACGTCGTCTACGTGCAGAGAATAATCTTGCTCGTCTCAATACGACTCATGTAAAATTCTCGTGATGATGATGAATTGATTTTCTTATTCGATGTTTAGATTCCACAAATGCCACCGATGATTCCCGGTCATCCACAGATTTTACATCCGATGAATGCACATCCGCCGATGATGATCAATAAACCACCAATTAACATGCCGATCATGCAACGACCGTTTATGAACGTGAGAAAACAGGACGGCAAAATCGATGTTATTGGTAAATGAGAAATTTCTTTTTTTTTGAATTAGAATAAAAAAAGTAAAACAATGATATTTCAGGTGCTACAGATCAAACATCGCGACGTCAAATGTTCGAAGGAGCCAACAATTACGAGCATCCATCGTATATAAACGGACCCCCATTGTACGTTCGATTGTTTTTCGCATAGAAATCTCGAGATTTTCGTTTGATTTAGTCAACCTGGTCAACCATCGAACGGTCAAACTGTCGGTGATCTTGTCACACCACCACCGACGTCAAATGGTCCTCCGCCTGCGCATGGAACACCGCCCGGTGCAAGTCATCCAATACCAACATTAGGCGCACATCGTATGCCGATGATGCCACCTCCTGGCATGCCATTTCGACCGCCATTCGGTCATCCACATGCGTCCGGTGGACCACCATTCTTTCCACACGGTCCTGCCGGTGGAATGCACGGAGAACGGTAAATATTTCCGATTATTTCATCGGTTTTTTGTATTTATTTCGGATATTAGACCGCCACAACAACCTTATTTCATACCTCGTCATCCACAACAACCCTGGGACAAATCCGGTGTTCCTGCTGTACACGGTTTTCCTCCTGGTCATTTTCCTCCACAAGTAGCTGTTGCAGCAAATGCTGGCAACGGTCGGCCAACATCTAGTCGAAGTCCGACGCCCGAAGATCATTCATCACGTAGTTCAACGCCGGAAGAAAAACGTCCTACTGCCAATCCCGACGATGCCGATAAAACATCGAAAGACGATCGATACAAAGAACGATACAGAGATGATCGTGAACATTACTCATCTTCTCGTCGTCGTTCGTCGCCCAAAGATCGTACATCATCATCCTATCGTTCACGTCATCGTAGTGGCGATCACGAATACGAACGACCAAGAAGCGATCGAAAATCTTCACGAGATCGAGATGATAAATACGAACGTTATTCGCGCAAACGACATCACCGAGAAGACAGTTCTCGTCACCATCGTCCCGACGATGATTCATCTCGAAGTCATCGTTCGGCACGTCGTTCGCCATCGAAAACAGGCACTAGTCAAATATCATCGACTGAATCTCCACAAAATCCTCTCGAAACATCCGAACAGCCCGAAATCAACGATCCATCAGTGACTACGATCAATTCGACAACTAGTTCGTCGTCACGTCACGGGCATCATAAGAAATCATCGAAACGCTCGCGACGTGACAGTGCCGACGACGAACACGGTCATCATCGTCGTTCGAAGGACAAATCAAGTAGCAGTAAGAAATCTTCGAATCAACCTGACCTTTCTTCGGAATCGAAAGAACAAATCAATGAATAAACAAGCAAACTAAAAACTGTCTTTTTCTTTTGTCTCATGTAAATTTCATGTTTTCTTTTTTTTGTTGTCGATCAATTCTCTGAAATTTCTCTCGGAGAAATAAACGAGATTCACAAAAAAAAACAAAATATATATAAATAGATATAATTGTTCTAGATATTTATTTTCGATTGTCATGGCGAGTCCACGTACTCGATCGGTTATAAAAGATCTGAAATTAAAAGATAATAATAACGTTTGTTTCGAATGCGGAACATTGAATCCTCAATGGGTTTCCGTTACCTACGGTAATCAATCAAGTTTACTTCGTCGATTGATTTGCATTCTTGTCTTGTAGGCATTTTTATTTGCTTAGAATGTTCAGGTAAACATCGTGGTCTCGGTGTGCATATCTCATTTGTTCGATCGATAAGCATGGACAAATGGAAAGATTCTGAATTAGAGAAAATGAAAGCCGGAGGCAACCGGCAGGCAAACGAATTCTTTGCAAGTCAGCCCGATTTCAATCCGAATATGAGTTTATATCAAAAATATAATTCACATGCAGCTGCACTCTATCGAGATAAGATTAGTACGGAAGCTCAAGGCAGATCGTGGTCGATTCAAACGGCAAATGTGACGAAATTTACCGAAAACAAATCGTCGAAT
>ERZ781399.3147-NODE-3147-length-12889-cov-4.504130_pt1 | contig 12889 bp, 13 predicted proteins | sample MGYA00511014_ERZ781399 | MGnify/ENA primary metagenome ERZ781399 (study PRJEB29847, sample SAMN06458254) | wastewater metagenome | isolation source: Wastewater bioreactor | place: South Africa: Cape Town | study: EMG produced TPA metagenomics assembly of the...
GAGATTTTATCAGATTATTTTCTCGTTTATTTGCACTCACAAGCCATTGATACAATATGTCAACTAGACTTAAAACAACGATTTGAAATATAGAAAAAAAAAACGAATAAAGTATCCCGTCACAATAGATTGCATTCTTTTTCTTTCGATTTTTCTCTCATTATAAAAAGTAGACGAAAAGAAATCAAACTTCAAAGACAAGTGTTTTTTAATTATTAACTCAGTTGGATCAGTAGAAGAAAAAGAGAGAACAGGAGAGGGAAAAGAATAACATGAACCAATAACGACACAACAACAATCATCAATAAATATAAATATAAAATTTTGAATGTTTTTTCGAACATATGAATTCAACAATAACAAAAGTTTCATTAGGAGAACTACGCACATTCTTAATGTGAACATCTGACATCTATGAAGGATTGTTTTGATTTGCCTGAAAAAATTAAGTAATAAAAGTAAATAACTCAAATCATGAAATCATAATCATTCCAAAAGAAAAACCGAGACTATGTGGGCATTATTAACCGGATTCTATCAGTATTTAACACAGAAAGATGATTATTACATCTTAATTGTCGGTCTTGATAATGCCGGCAAGACAACTTATCTCGAACAAACGAAAACGAAATATTGTCCCAATTATAAAATGATGAATCCATCGAAAATTACGACAACTGTCGGTTGTAATATAGGCACGATTGATATTGGCAATATACGTTTGAATTTTTGGGATTTAGGTGGACAAGAAGAATTACAATCTCTTTGGGATAAATACTATGCTGAATGTCATGGAATAATCTATATAATTGATAGTGCTGATCGAGAACGTTTAGAAGAATCTTGGTTAACATTCGATAAAATGTTACAATCCGAACAATTAACCAATGTTCCACTATTAGTGTCGTGTAATAAACAAGATCTTGAACAATGTATGAATGTACCAGAAATAAAACGAACTTTCAATCGATCAACATCGAAAATAGGCGTACGTGATTGCATGGTACTTGCTTGTTCGGCTCTATCAGGTGATGGAATTAATGAAGGAATTAATTGGATGAAAGATTGTATTGTCAGAAATTCGACAGTTCGACCGCCGAAACGTCAAGATATATCTTAATTATTCATTTGTTTTTATTCTTCTTCTTCTTCTTCTTCTTCTATTGTTGATATATATAATGAATCTCTTTAATAATTTTAATTAATAAATAATTAAATAAATCATTTTACGAATAGATCGAAAAACGAAAGAGAAAATGTTTGTCCATGAAACGCTTAGGTTTTAATGTAAACAAGAGTAGTAACCACGTGAAGGTGTTTTCATTGATCCGTGAAGTCGACAAAAAGAAACGTTGTTCTATTCAATAATTTATTCGTATTTCGCCAAAGATAAATCTGTTGATCATGGTGAGACATATTCTTCGTCGTTGTATGATCTGTATACCAGTGACATGGTTAATCTGTGCACTTGTTTTTCTTAACTATGAAGCTGAGAATAGACAGAAGGTCGATGGAGAAATATCGATACAACCTGTCGAAAAGGCCTCAACGATAGAAACACCATCACCACCAACAACAACGACGACGACGACTACTCAGAAGTCTAGTTCAGAAGAAAAACATGTCGTACATCCAGAAATTGAACAGATCAATGCACCAGTGATTAACGAATCGAAATTCGATCCAAATGGACCGGGCGAAATGGGTCAAGGCATTGAATTGAAACGAAATCAATTATTACCAAATGATTTACGAAAATACGAAGAAGAATTTCAAAAACATGCGTTCAATGTCTATGCAAGTAATTTAATGTCCGTACATCGAAGTTTGCCCGATGTACGTGATCCTGCCTGTCGAAAAATCGAATACAAAGCACCAATACTAACAGCTGGTGTTGTTATGTGTTTTCATAACGAGGCTTGGTCGATTTTACTGCGATCAATACATTCGATTATCGACCGGAGTCCACCGAATATGTTGAAAGAAATCGTTCTTGTCGATGATTTCTCTGACATGGGTAAATTTTCAATTATATTTGAATTAAAATAAGAATCTTTTTTTTTGTTTTTCTCTTTCGTATTCAAGATCATTTAAAAGACCAATTAGATGAATACATAAAAGATCTGAAAATCGTCACGATTATTCGACAGAAAAAACGTGAAGGTCTCATTCGATCTCGTCTAGTCGGCGCTGCAACTATCAAAAGTGATGTGATTGTTTTTCTTGATTCACATATCGAAGCAGCTGACGGTTGGCTTCCACCTTTAGTCGATCCAATTTCACAAAATTGGACGATCGTTATGACGCCAGTCATCGATGTTATCAGTGATGATACATTGAAATTCAATTTCGGAACAGCTGAATCAGTGATTGTCGGAGGTTTCGACTGGAATTTAGTGTTTACTTGGCATGCACTACCCGAACGAGTCAAACGAAAACGAAAGCATTTCTTAGATCCTGTTGAATCGCCGACGATGGCTGGAGGTTTATTCGCAATAAGCAAAAAATATTTTGAATATCTTGGAACATGTACGTCAATTGAGAGGAAAAGTTCTCGAGAATTGTTCTGGGTGTTTGAAAAGATGATGCAGGGGTGGATATTTGGGGCGGAGAAAATCTCGAGAGTTCATTTCGAATTTGGATGTGTGGCGGTTCGTTATTGACAGCACCTTGTTGGCATGTTGGACATATATTTCGAAAACGTTCGCCTTACAAATGGAAACCAGGCGAGAATGTTATCAGAAAAAATAATATTCGACTTGCTGAAGTTTGGCTCGATGATTACAAAGTATTGACACATCCAAATCGACATATTTTCTTTGAACAAAAAAATGATTCTATTTAGAAATTTTTTTACGAACGATTTAATTATGAATTAGTAAATTACATTTTCGTTGAGCTTTTGTCTTTGACATCGATTCTTTTGTGTTCAAAGGGTACTTATGGAGATATCACATCGAGAAAATTACTTCGACAAAAGCTCGAATGCAAATCATTTGATTGGTATCTAGAAAACATCTATCCGGAATTGTTTATACCTTCACATGCAATTGCATCGGGTGACGTACGCGAGATAAAGAATAGAAAAACTCAAATTTAATATTGATTTTTTTTTCTCATCAGATTCGAAATGTAGCTGCAATTTATTGTATCGATGGAAGTACGGGTCATAGAGATCTTAATAAAGCTGTCATTGGTTTTCCCTGTCATCAACAAGGTGGCAATCAGGTAGAATTGAGTCGATTTTTACATTTTGTTGTTGTTTTCATTGAAATTATAATTCCTAGTACTTTATGTTGAGTCCAATGGGGGAAATTCGTCGAGATGACGGTTGTTTAGATTATCCTGGAGGTATGCAAGATATTGGCAAGAATGATAAAGTTATTACTTTCAAATGCCACGGACAAGAAGGCAATCAACGTTGGCAATATTCAAAAGTTAGTTTTTAAAAAGATACAGAATAGGAATGTGAAATCTTTTGTTTTGTTTATTTTTTTTTGTAGCATGATCAATTAATTCATGTATCAACGAGATTATGTTTGACATTATCGGATGATAATAGACATCTTCAAATGCAACGATGTGATACAGAAAATGCACGACAACAATGGCTTTGGAAACGAAAAAAACTCAATGAAACAGAGAACGCTCAACGAATAGTGTTATTTTTGTGTTTTGTTTTGTTTTGTTCGACTTGTTATGAAACAAGGCGTTTACACGTATTTCTATCGAAAATAATCTTGTTTTGCCCTTTGCCACGTCGTTTGGGTGAATATTGCACAATGGAAATGAAATTATTGCCTAGTCGTTGTGCAAGATAACCCCGAAGAAAAAAATCAGTATAAAAAGGCTCGTTTTTCCTCAGTCACATCAGTGATCTAGAAGTGTCTGTCTAGCCTTGTGTCAAACGGTCACTAGTCGACTTCTGATTTCTCCTACCAATTCTTCGTAGTAGGATGGCTTTTCAAAGTCCTCCAAAGCGCTTTCCGGTCTTCGGGTGGTACGTTCCAACACAGAAATGTGGGGAAGCCCGGCTGTCTTCTATCGAAAGATGAAGCTAACGGGCCCCACGAGTCCTATCACTGGAGGCCCTTTCTTCAAGTTTAATATTTCATTCATCACGAAGCATAAATTGCGTGTATGATTCGAAGTATTTAACTTCGTAGTAAGGGCACCAGTCATATCGTCGATATCTCACGACCTCTTTTTTCAGTCGTCTTAACAAACCAATCGTTACTTTATCTTAATATATTTCGTGAAAGCTTGCACTCACTCATAATAATTTTTCGACAGAAATTTCTTCATATAAATTCATAAAATATCATCATCATCATGTCGACGACATCAGCTGGTCTATCGACTGTTTCACAATTGTAAGATAGAATCTAACTAATTCACGTTTTTCGTTCGACTGAAACTGATTGCTTTTCTTCAATTAGAGTCAAACAAAATTCGTTAGAAAATAATCAACAATATACATCAGCTAAACAAGGCCTAGAATTTGCTGAAACAGCTATAAAATCTACGATGTTTACCTATACATCGCAACAGAAGAAATTAGATCAATCATTTCAAAATGAACATCTTTCGAAAGATGATTATGATAAGCAAACAGAAAAACTAAAACGCCAACATGACATCGATCGAGCACCGTGGGATCTCTATGTAAAAAAACTAACTGAATTAATCGAAAAGTATTCACCAACGCATCAATCGAAACGTAAAAACACAAAACAAACATCATCATCATCATCATCATCATCGTCTACAGTTAAAAAGAAATCAAGTACCGAATGAGATTTCTTTTTCCATCTAACTTCATTTTGTCTAGATTCATCAGGAAATGCTCATATTATTTTCTCATCAGATAGTTCCGATTCAGATACATCAACTCCGCCACCAGCACCTGCTATTTCAGTCACAAATAAAACGATCAGATATGATTCAACTACGAGTACAGATCCGTTAGAATTCTCTCTACGTTCGCCTTTTCCTTCGACACCCAATATAATCCCATTTACGGCTCAAATAAATCAAGTCATCCATCGAATTCCTTTACAAGTAACTTCTCATTTTCTCGTCATTTTTCTTTAATCTATACACGTGTATATTTCTGTCAGCATATCAACGAAATTGCAGCTAAACAAATCGTTCTTCTTCATGACGAAGGTCAACTTGTTCGTTGGAACGATGTTGTCTGGCGTATTCTCACTTATTTTCAAGTCGAAGATCTCGGTCATCTTGGTCTTCAACGTGCCGATCAAATCTCGTGCATTGAAAATCTCATTCGTACACAAAATAAAATCAACACCTATCTCGATGCGTACACTTACTGGCAAACACTCGGCACTATTAACGAATTAGAAACTGATCTCGCACGAATCTTTTTCAAGAAATCATTCGATGATCTACTCATCGGTCCAATTGAGAAACAACCAAAAATCGATGAACTCTTTCGTTTGAAATATCTTCGAACGGATCAACGCGTGAGAAAAGATCTCAAAAGTTCGGATATTCTCAAATATCTCGATCAATACATGACGAAAGAATATGCATGGAAAAATGATAAAGAAATTAATCTCGATGATTTTCTCAAATTCATTGCCGAGAAAGTTCAAGTGAAAAGTATCTATCAGCTAGGTATTCGAATAAAAACAGTTTATTTAGCACGAAATGTAAGTTGAATTGAAGGATTCTTCACAGAAATCGATTGATGTTCTGTCGTCTAGTGTATCAAAGCTTTGCAAGCAAATCAACGAAAAACTATGGAAATAGCTCGAACAGAATTGAATCAAATCTTGAATGATCTAGCTCAGGATGAAGTCAAACGAATTCAAAAGATGATCAGCGAAAAATTAGGAAACGAAAAAACAAATCTCGAATTAAGACAGATGTATGCGAATATGCAACCATTGGAAATTATCAATGATCTAATTGAAATCACTCGTGAGATTTGTCAAAGTAAAAACAACAATAACAAATTTGCTTTTGAATAACTGAAAAAAAATTGAATTTAGCTCATTCATCATTTCGAAAGATCTCGAATGTTTTACATGCGGTTACAAGTGATCCAATGTTGGTGAATATCTTTCAGATCGCCATTTGTCATGGTCAACTTGATCAAACGAAAATCGAACGATCGAAAAAAAGTGAACCGACAGTTTCGAATAAGAAAATCTATTTCGATTCATCGGAAAGCGATAATGATGAACCGAAAAAAATTCTTCCGAATCAAAACGAACTTATTCAAGAAGTTCAACAGCAAATGAACGGTTTGAAATCGTTGAATTTATCGTTTCTATCACGAATTGAACAACGACTATGCGAGAAATTTCAAGTCAAATATTTTCACGAATTAAATCACGGCACTTTTCTTGATTTCCTACAAAAAAATCAGCCAAATCTTATTTCATCCGAAATGAAATTTCAATTAGCAAATACCGAAAAATCTTTCGAACAGTTTTCCTTCGATGAGCTCGAACAGTACATTGTTCACGTGTCCGATCCAACGATCGATATTGAACAAATGATTTGCTATCATTTTCGAGTTCAATCCTTCGAACAACTTGGACACGGTTCATATCAATCCGTTATCAATCAAATCAAACAAAAATCAAAACCGAAATTACCGTTTCTTCATTACGAAAGTTTAGTTCTCAATGAAACATCATTTCTCAATACGAATCATCCGAGAAATCTCGAAAAACAAGCGTTCGATCTCATTGAACAATGTCCATTTTTAGAAAATCTTCATTTATTTACTCAATGGAATCGATACTTTCGTTGTCAATTAGGTCAATTGAAGAATTTCCTTCGTCGATTTCAAATTTGTACACTTGAAATCGATTGTGAAACACTTTTGAAACTTCCAACAAATTCAACAATTGAACTATTTAAACAATCACTCGATCGATTCGATGTGAACCTATCTGCCGGATATTTAGTACATCTTCTCGTTCAATCGAATACCATTTCTCAAGCACCATTAGCACTTCTTTCGAATGTCTTTCAAACATTTCTCTATTCTATTGAATTAAATCAGCAATTCTACGAATTTTTCAAAGGTCTTCTCCTTCGAATTCCATTTCTCTTGCTTACGAAAATTCTACAACGAATTTTCTTCGAGCCATTAGTCAAAATCGAAGGAAATCAAATGAAAATACGACGTTCACTTTGGCAAACTTTAGACAAATACGATCAACATCAAATAAATAAATTCATTCAACTAGGAGAACATTTCGGTTTTACCGATTGGTCGAGAGAAAATCTTCATATCGAACCAATTCCATCGGCATTAATTTTACCTCAATCTTCGCTTACGACTGCGCAAACAAAATCAACAATTATTTCTGAAACGAAAATTTCTTGTTCCGGAAGTCATCCGTTCGATGTCATCGGACAGATTCGTCGTGAAAAATTCGGCATCGGTCTCACACTTTCCAACGAAACTGAACATTTCACAAATCAATTAAAATCTCTCATCGGTCGTTCACTCGAACATCTCAGCAAAGAACTCTACAACACCGATATGCATTTCATTCTCGAATTAATTCAAAATGCCGATGACAATCACTATCAAACTCATCCAAGTCTACTGTTTGTTCTCGATCAAACTTCGTTGAATATCTATAACAATGAACTCGGTTTTCACGAAGAACATATTCGTGCATTATGTGACATCGGAAAATCGACGAAAGGCAAACATCAACAAGGTTATATCGGACAGAAAGGCATTGGATTTAAGTCAGTTTTTACGATAACCGATCGGCCAGAGATCTATTCGAATGGTTATCGAATATGTTTCAATGCTGAACACGGTTCGATTGGTTATATTCTACCTGAATGGATTGAAAGCGAATCTCGAGACAATGAATATCTCGATTGGTCAACACGAATTTGTCTTCCATTGAAAACATCGACACACAATCAACTTCGTTCGTTAATCGACAATTTCAATCATTTGCATCCGTCGATTTTGTTATTTCTTCATCGTTTACGTTCGATTGAAATACACAATCGTTTATTATCAACTCGACAAGTCTATCAACGAATCGATCGAATCAATTCGAATCTCATTGAAATCCATTCGAATAACAATCAAATCGATAAATGGTTTGTCATTAAAAAACAACTCAACATTCCCGAACAGATCAAGGCTGATATTCAATCAACAGAAATTGCTCTTGCTTTTCCATTAAATCAAATAGCCAACACGAAATCTCTCGATTTAATCAAACAGGACGTATTTGCTTATCTCCCAATTCGAACGTACGGTTTTACGTTTATAATTCAAGCTGATTTCGAATTGCCTTCATCTCGACAAGATATTCTCAATGATAATCTTTGGAATGAGTTTCTTCTCAATGAAATACCAATGTTATATCTATCAGCAATCGATGCATTCGAATTCGAACGAAATCTATTGCCAATTGATTCGCTTCGATTATTTTTGCATTTTCTTCCGAATGAAAATTCCGTTTACAATAATCTTTTCACGTCAATCTGTCGGAAAATTCGACAGTTACTTTCGTCAACTCGATTTCTTCCTGTTTTAAACGATGCAAATCGACATTTGCCGAGTGAATGTATTATCATTCATGATTCAACCATTCGTGAATTTCTTTCACCCGAGATTCTCTATCAAACATTTCGTTTATTCTACATTCGAGATGATCTCATCGATTTCGAACAACAATTATACGAACTTGGCGTTCAACGATTTGAATCGTCACAATTAATTTCTCTTCTCAATTCGGATAATTTCATTTGCGAACAAAAAGCTAATCTATCTCAATGGTTTCTTTGTCTATATCGATATTTTAATGAATTACCTATCGAATCCGAAGCAGAATTCTTCAAACAAATTCAAACATTGAAAATTTTTCCATTGAAAAATCAGTCGGAACTCATTTCGTTGAATATGTTCGATGAGAAGATATTTTTCTCGACAAAAAATCTTCATCTTTCGAATGTCATTGAAAATGATCTGCTTATTCTCGATGATCAACTGTGGATCAATTCGAAATCCATACAGATTTTCCTGGAAAAACTAGGCATTCTGCAACTTACATCGAAAATTCTTTGCGAACAACATATTTATCCAATGTTTGAAAATGAAAATAAATGGAAAAATAAATCCAAAGAGATTCTTATCGAATATGTCTTATTTATTTATGACATTTGGCTGAAAGACGTAAGGAATTCATTTTGTTTTTCACTCTTAAAACAGTGATTTGATTTATTCAGAGAGATTTTCTTGATTTGACACGTTTGAAATCGATAATTCAATTATCGACAAATGAACAATTTCGAAATTCTGAACGATCTGTAATTCATTTCTCGACAGCTTACGGCAATCCTTATGATTTAACTAAAGATTTTCCTGGCATCGATTGGACGTTCTTAGATGATGAATATGTGAGGAAAATTCACGATCGAAAGAGACTTCACGAATTTTTTTCTCAATTAAACGTTCGTGATTTTCTCTTTCCGTTAAACGATCAAACGAATCAAATCTTAACTTTACTAATCAATAAACAATCGAGAAAAATCAATCGAAAACTATTTCTTGCCCTACAAAAATTCTGGTCCGATGAAAATCAATCGATTCTCTCGTTTCTTCGACAATCACAATGGATACCAACGATTGAATTCATTTACGAAGAAAATCAATTGAAAGAACTCCTTCGTCTTCATCGACCGACGAACGTCTATCAAAAGACGAAACCTATCGAAAGTCTCTTCGATATTCATGTTCAATATCTCGATATCGATTGTGAATTGAATTCAGCGTTCGGTCGTGATCTCGGTCTTATTGATCGAGTAACAATCGAAGATTTTATGACGAAATTCAATCATTGGATTGATCAGATCGAATTCTGTACGTCCAAAGAACATTTAAACAATGTTTACGAATTTCTTTCGGAGAATTTGAATCGAAATGAGATCAGAGAATTCATTCGAACGAAATCAATGTTTTTCATATCGATGAATGAATTCGATAGTATGATTCAAGGAAAATTTGTGAATATCAATGAAATCTATTGGACTGATCCGACGAATTTATTTCGAAAATATTCTTGGTCAAGTCGATTTCAACTTGAATTCTACTACAAATCCCAAAAGACAATCTTTCTCGACATTTTTTCAATTCCAATCTATCCGGAATTTGATGAATATATTCAATTTCTCGGTAAATCACTAAAGATGTCTACTTAGAGTTTTTGTTTTTCATGAAAGTTTAATTTTAGTTCATTTGACAACATTAAATCGAACGAAAGAATTGCTTTCCGATGTTTTTCTGGTCTTTCAAACATTAGGCAAATATTATCCAGAAATAGATCCTCAGCTCATCTCGACTAAATCGATATTTCCAACAATCGATAATCGTTGGTTAGCACTCGTCGATCAACCCGTGATTTCCGATGATGAACATCTCGCTGACTTATTCTCTCGAAATGCTCATCTGACTTTCCTCGATGTTCAATCCAACGACGAACATATTCAACGTTTTTTCGATCTCTGTCAAATTCGTTCACTCTCATCCATCGTTCATATCGAACATCTCGTTCAAAATCCGACATCCGGCTCGACAATCGAAAGTCTTCTCTCGCCTTTACTTCCATTCGTTGAAATGTATATGAAATCTCGAGCTGAATTTTCGACGATTTACGCCTGGACACAATCGATCAATTTCGTCTCGATTCTCGAACATCTACAAATTGTTATCGTCGATGATTTGCAATTGATCTATCGACTGGAAAATAATTCTTCGATTTGTTTTATCGAAAATGAAAAATCATTTTACAATTCGACTGAAAATCGTTTCTATTTTCATCGACATTGTCTTGAACAAGATATTTATCATTCATTTGCGAGAATCTTCTTTCCAAAAACGAGTTCTCATTCGAAATTAACTCATCAATTAGGAAATTTTCTTCATCTGCTTTCGAATCACGATCAAACAAATCTCGATGAATTCGCGAGATATCAAGAATTTCAACTGAATTTCAATGATCTTCATTGGAAATTATCATCGAATCAATCATCGATGCCAGACATTCAATCGAAAATCAATGAAAATAAAGTTCGATTTCTACTGGAAACTATCGAACATGATAAAGAACAATATCAAGCGTATCGACAGAAGAAACGTGATGAAAATCGAAAACAACAAACCGACATTCGATTCGATCTGATTCAATCGGATAGTTTACAAACGAATGTCGAAATTCTCGAAGATTTTACGAAAAAATTCAATATCGAAGATTTAACGCGACAAGTTGTCGATAATCGACATTCGACTATCGGTTCAAATCAACAATCCTTAGAAAAAATCGGTCGCTGGGGTAGATGAACATCTTCATTTTATTGTTTTTTTTTGATTTTCTGATCTTAGGAGAACAATGGGTCAATGAATATCTTCGTTCGAAATATTCAACTAATTATGAAATCACTTGGCTGAATGAATTTGTCGAACAAGGTCGACCGTATGATTTCATTTTAAAAAATCTCGAAACTCAATCGACGAACTACATCGAAGTGAAAAGTACATTGAGCTCCTATCGACAATTAATACCGATAACCTACAATGAAATTCAATATTGCTGTTCATTAGAACGAATGAATGAACATTTTCAAATCTATCGTGTTTATAATACAGGTCAATTGAATAAAGTTAAATTAACGATTGTAGAAAATTTAGAAGAAAAATTACGAAAACATCAACTTGAATTGTTTTTGTTGATTTGATTTTGAATAAAAAAAATGTTGTTGTTGTTGTTTTTTTTTGTTATTGTTGAAGATGATTGTTGTTTATCGAAGAATACTTTCGGGTCTAAGACCTCGAACGATTGGTTTTCTGCCGATTGCTTCGTATAAAATCGTAAGTCAATCCAAATGACAATCATGATTTTAAAGAACAAATCTCGATGAATATATTTAGAAACCAATTGAAAGCAAAAATCAAATCACAGTTCCACATTCAATGATAAAAAATATCGAAAAACAACGAGCAAAAAAAGTCTACAAAAAAGAACAAGCTGAAGATCCACCGGGAGTAATTCGATCGTTTCATTGATTGTCGATTTTGTATAAATAAAAATCAATTCTAGAATCGAACAGAACCACCCGTAGTCGCCTGTAAACGTTCAGAATTTAATCATTATCCCGGCCGTGAATATCGACATATGACAGAGAAACATATAGCATCGAATGCCTGGCAACATCGATTGTCTAAAGGTGATTTTTTTACAATCGATCAACATGTGAAAAATCCATCGTGGACACAATCAACTGTTGGATCATTTGAACAACTTGAATGTCAACCGGAAATCATCGAAAGTTTACAAAAAGTGAACATACGTAATCCAACATCGACACAATCGAGAGTGATACCTGAATTACGAACAGGTAGACATACGATTGTAGCAGCAGAAACAGGAGGAGGAAAAACATTGGCTTATCTCGTGCCATTAATTGAATCTTTATTGAAATGGAAACGAAATAATCAATCGGCGAATATTGATAATGCACCATTTGCGATTATCTTAGCACCAACGAGGGAATTAGTTGTACAGATCGAAGTACGATTTTAAAAAAATCTCTAGTTACCATCGATTGACAAATTTATTTGTAGGAAATGTTAGATGTTTTCAAAGAATTAGATGTTCAAACGAAAAGTTTAATTGGAATTAATACAGATAAAGTAATCGATTCAAATTTTGGACATTATATGAGTTGGTTTTTTTATTCGATTATAGGATCCATTGAATTTCAAACTTGGTCCTGTGGACATCATTATTTCTACGCCTGGTGTTCTATTACGATTATTACGTCAAGATGAACATTTCGGTATTGAACGTCGTTTACTTGGTACTAATCTTCGTCA
>ERZ781399.3156-NODE-3156-length-12855-cov-4.296484_pt1 | contig 12855 bp, 9 predicted proteins | sample MGYA00511014_ERZ781399 | MGnify/ENA primary metagenome ERZ781399 (study PRJEB29847, sample SAMN06458254) | wastewater metagenome | isolation source: Wastewater bioreactor | place: South Africa: Cape Town | study: EMG produced TPA metagenomics assembly of the...
GACCATTTAACACTCGGCGGTGGTAGCCCGGATATTTCAACATTAATTTCACAATCTTGTCCATCGACAACACTAACTGTTTCTGGTACTTTGACAAAAGCAGGTGCGACTTCAATGAGAACTTGCGCGTCAGAAACACTCGTTTCATTGCCAACAGTCGCTTTGATACTGTAATAACCAGCATCAGCTGGTGTAGCTTGTTTGATTGTTAAGACGTGAACCTTATTTCCTTTGACAGATACATCAATACGATCAGATTTCGAAATTGGTTGATTATTTTTCATCCTGAGAAGAAAAAAAAGAAATGAATCATATTTTGATTTCGATCATAAAAATAGAAAATACCAAACAACTGTCGGTACACCATTTTTAATATTAAGTTCACAATCTAATGTCAACGGACGTCCTTGTGAAACTGATGTATCACGTAATGGTCGTTCAAACAAAGTACTCAAACCTAAAAATTCCATTAAAACCAATATTTTATCACTGAATAAATCGATTCATTTTGTTTTCCTTACCAGCAATACTCAAATCGATTTCAGTTGAAGTTTTTCCTGCTGTATTAACTGCCGTAATGACATAAGTACCAATAACATCAGCTATAGCTTTTTTAATAGTTAAATAATGAGTGTCATTATCCGATCGCAATTGATATAAATCATTGGATGCAATAGCCATGCCTTTTCGTGTCCATGTTACAGTTGGTGTTGGTGCACCAGAAACTTTAACAAACAATTCAACACTTTCACCGGCATTGACTTCAATTGATTTCGATTTATTGACTATTTGAGGTGGATGTTGTTCACCAGTAAGTTCTAATTGTACTTCACGAGATATTTCCGAAAGACTATTTTTAACAATACATTTGATTGTACCACGATCACTATCGCTAACATTATTAATACGAAGAACGACTAAACCACGTTCTTCACTTATGGCAATTTTGCCACCTGTCTGTAAACGTTTACCATTGAGAAACCATTGTACTTCTGGTTTTGGACTGCCAGTAACTCGACAATTAAATTCAGCAATTTTTCCTTTGACAGCTGCTGTTGATTTAGGTTCAACAGTGAATGATGGTGGTACGCCTTTCATTTCTAATTGTCCTTGAGTACTGACTTCTCCTAAATTATTCTTCAATACTAATGCATATTTTCCGATATTTTCCTGTTTAAATTGTTTAATATTTAAAACATGAGTATTTCCATCGTTCGAACGTTCGGTTTTCGTAAAAAGATTTCCATCAGTTGATGTTGAATTTGTTATTGGTTGACCATCTTTACTCCATTGTTTTTCGATATCATATTTAGATTTACATGTTAATGCACATGGAGAATTAAGATCGATTTGTAAGGTAGCTAAACCTTGAACAAGAACTGGTTTTTGTGTTATTTGTTGAAGTTGTTCAAGTGTAAGTGCTGCTGCACTTGATCGTCGTCGTGCAGGCATTGCTGGTGCTTGTAATTCGCCTGCAGCTTCTTCAAACGCAGCCTTCTTTCGTTGATCAATTGAATGTGCAACTTTTTTGACATGGCACACACTGATCGTATGACCATATGTATTCTGTCCTTGAGCTTTATAAACACCTATTTTTTTATGTTTTGGACTAACGTGTAATTGATGTCGAACTGTATGAGGATTTAATGTTTCAGTTTTCTTCTCGAAACCATCTTCGGCAACGATTTTATATTCATTAAATAACCAAATAAATTCAGGTAATGGATTTCCAGTTATGACACATTCGAGACTAGATAAAGAAAAAAATATAATTACAATTACCAAAAGAAAAGAGAAGAAGATATAGGAAATTACGTGAGAGGATCATTTTCATTGATAAATAATTCGGTTTCAAGTGGTTGAGAAAACGTCGGTTTTCCTTCGGGAATTACAAGTGTACTCGAACGCCGTCGAGACGTATTAACAGTAGGAGTATCATTAGACATTGTTTCGTTTTCCTTGCCACTGACGCCCGAAAATGAAACTTGAGTTTTGCTAAAAATGTAAAAAGAAAACACAAAACTAGTAACGTTTATAGCAATAACATAAAGTAGAACTCGTCTAATAACAATCAATCATAAAACGATACTGAATATTCTTGCCTACGAGCAACTGATCTTATCCATCATAGAAACGCGTATGTATGTATATGGAAAGATTATTTTTGCAATAAATAAGCTCATATAAGATTACTGGTCAATTCATCTCTGTCGTTTACCTCCCTCGTCGATTCGATGCCATTTTTATTGATATTCGTTTTCACAGTAGGAATAAGTAAACGAAGACGAAGAAAAAAAAAGAACTTGAAGAATTTTCTGTACTACTATTGTTTATATTCCATCAATTCTGTCATTGACTCATATGTTTGCCTCGATGTAAATATAACTGTGTTGTTGGGTGGACGTCGAGAGTTTTCTCTACGTAGGATATAGACAATAACCGCATCAAAATACATAACGTTATTCTTTTTACATTTCCTTCTACGCCTCCTTCTTTGTCTAGATTTTTTTTTGCTTATAGAATCTAAACTTTGTTTCTTGGACTGTCATACTAATAACCATCTGTAACCAATTCGTCTCTTGCTTCTTATTTGAGAAACTATGCACATTGCTGGATTTTCCAGAACATTTTTTCTTGTCTTTCTCTACTGTGCTACGTGTACGTGTCTATGAATAATCTCTGCTATATACTAGAATGTCTTTGACAACAAATGACGCATTGCTCGAAAAAAAATCGAAATAACTTCTCGTATAGTTGCTATATAGAACAGTTGAAATGCATGAAAGATTACAAACTTAGAAACGCATATAATTAAACAATTATTTATCTTGTACTCTTGTATGTTCTGATGAAAATTAATTAGAAAGAAAATAATAAACAAAATCTTTTTCTTCCTTTATCTTGAAGATATTTTTGTATATTTTTATTAAGCAACTGCTTATTAGCGGAAAACTGGAAGAAGAAATAAATATGTCTTATTTTGCATTCAGGTTGACTCATGTGGACGTTTCCATTTGCATTCCTCATCATATCATATCATGTCAACAAGTATCCGTCATAGAAAAGGCTTCTATTTTTCTTCCTTTTTGACAAGGATATTTGAGTTGATAATAAGTCAAACGAACTATTATTTATTTATTTATTTATTTCGTAGACATTTTTTTCTCTATTGTCTAATACAAAGAAATATTATCATTAAAGTTAGCTATTTAAATAGAAATAACAAATAGATTTCTCAACCTTGGAATTACCACAGTATAGAATATACGTCTATCCAACGAAAAGAAACATTAGGAAGTCATAATTACATGAATAGTCTGTATACGAAGTTCTATTAGCTTGAATTTATGTTTATTACAGTGAGTACAAGGAAAGATCATTGCGGTACTTATAGAATAGTAACGTCTACTGAGTAAAAATAACTAATCGTATACTAAAAGAACACATCTCGACTATGAGTGTGGGCTATAAGCACATTTCTCTTTTCTCTGTTTGCCAAAATAGCAAATCAGATATTTCCGCAATTGTTTTTTTGTACTTGACTAGTGTACAAGTAATTCTTACTCATTTGTTGCTCGTGTTGATATTTTGCCCACGGTTGTTTTTTTCGTAGGTGTGAGTAAATGCATTGATACAATTGCTAAAAGAGAACAAATGTTTTCTTTCGATTAAATTGTTTTTCTGTCATTATTCTCAAAACACACGAACCTTGTTTGACGTTAACTTGACATGCACTAACACCTTCGCCTAATTGATTTTTAATGACAATTTTGAATTTTCCTTCGTAATTCGTTGAAATTTTATTGACAGTTAAAATCGAAGAAAATATTTCAAGATTTCGTAATTGATCAATTTGAATATTTGATGAATTTTCGAGAATATCTGATTTGAAATACCATATTGCCTAGAAAATCGTCGATATTAAAAGCAAAAAAGATTAAATTGAATTCTACTTTTGGTTCCGGATGACCAGTAAAATGTACTTCGAGTTGTAATTTATCTCCATTGTTGATTGTTATTGTTGGTTTAAGACGAAGAGAAAATTTCGGTCGAATTGGTTCTTGTTCGACAGCTGCATCATGTTGTAATTTCTCCGCTACAGCTAATGTAATCGGAGGTTTTTCGGTTGGTACAATCAAATTTGATTCAACATCGAACAATTCTTCATGATCTACAACTTTGTCTGTTGTTGATGATACCACTGGCGGTATGTGATCAATTGTACTTTCTAAATTATGATTTTTCATTGGTTCGAATGAAGCTGCTAGAACATCTTGAACCATTCGATGTTGTTCATCAATATTTGCAGTTTGATCTGGCATTGTTGCTAATGGTAATAGATCAGATTGAATAGGCACTGACAGAGATTCTCCAGTTGATTTTTCATTGATTATTGTCAATGAAATGATTGGTAATGGATCATTGATTTCATTCGATGTTGTTGTTGTTGTTGTTGTTGTTGGTTGTGGTGGTGGCAGTGGTGATGGTAATGAATTTCCTTCTGTTGTTACAATAATAGCTTCTGGTTTTTGTTCATCAATCGATGTATTCGAACATGGAATATTAATAAAATCAACAATATGATTCGATGATAAATCTAATAATTCTTCGATTTTATGTACAGTATCTGTTGATGGATTTCGATGATCTTCGATTGATAATGAATCAATTGAAATCGATGTTATCGAATAATCATCATCCGATTGAACTGATGCTGAAAATTCTTCACTTGGCATTCGAATGCCGGTTATATGTGTTTCTTTAGCTTCATAGAATTCATCTCCGATATGAATCGTTTCAATAACATGATCGAGATCATTGGGCAGATAAGTTGAAACAGATTTTTCGATTTCTTCAACTGTTCGATTATTTGAATCATGTTCCGACGATTGATTGACATACTCTTCATCGACATATTCATTACTTGCCGGTGTTAATGTCGATATACGATAGATTTCTTGTGGTAAAACATGCGAATGTGTTTCATTATCAACAATAATATCAGACCATTGTTCAACATGATTGAGAACTTCATCGAGTGAATTCGGTGATGAAGAATTTTCTTGTGTTGGTTCATCAATCAAATTCTTTGATTCGTCTTGGACGGATGATTGGTGAGAATGTTCTGGAATCGTATGTAGATTTGGAATGTCCTCATAAATATGTTCGTCAAGTGTATCATCGATGGGTGGTGGTGGTGGAAGATCAAATGGAATTCCAATTTGAGTTTGATAATTCGAATGCGTATCGTCACTTTCAACTTGTTCGAACGATTCAACATGATTAAATTTAATTGCTGGATCGAAATATGCAATATGTCGTTGTCCGTAGAGATCTTTGGTTGTTGAATAATCAAAATGATGTTGTGATTCATTTGATGAACCTTTGTCATTGATAGATAAATACAACGAATCTTCATTCGATATCGAACTTTTCCTTTCATCATAAACTGATTCACCATTCGATGAAATGTCCTGTATACTTCGTTGACCATCATCAATTTCATGATAATCACGATTCACATTTGTGTCATCATCTAAATCATTCGTATTGACAATAACAATTGTTTGTGTCATTGCTTGACCATGAATATTCTCGACAGAAAATCGATATAAACCTTGCAAATTCGGATGAATCGATTCGATGATTAGAACCGATGAACAATCAGCATGAACAATAACAGCATTTTCAACCGATTGAAAATCTCTCGTATTTATATATTGTACTTGCCATTGACATCGATATTCGGATGTTGATGAAAGATATTCAACGAGAAAATGTAATTGTTCACCTGGATGATAATGATAAGATGTTTGAAGTAAACGTGTAATCGTCGGAGGAATACAATGATTGATTGATGTTAAACATTGACTGTTTTCCGATGAATTATTCGATGTAGTTTGATCGATAAATAGAAATGCACTTGATTCATCATGATATTTGCCATTATCGTAATTAATATGAATTGTATAGACTTTTTCATCTTGTTGTGAACAATTTTGTATTTCTAACCAAAAAAGATTTTCATCGAGTCGAGAACCGAATTGATATTTGGTTGTATTTTGATTTGGAATTAAAATATCGTTCAAACGCCATTCGATATTCAATAGTTTGGGATCGAATGATTTGCTTAACGAAATTTTTGCTTCGAATTTTGCTGTATCACCATGATGAACAGTTAGAGATTTAAGTTCTTGTTCGAAATTAATTTGTATGAAATCCGTTCGTGTATATTCATTTTCTTCATCGATCGATGACAGATTCGAAAGAAAATCTTTGTCAATCGTCATATAGTCGATTGTTCGATAAAAATCTTTTCAAATGAGAGAAGAAAAACACAACTCTATCAGAAAGAAATACAAAACTGAACGTTTGCAACAATCGATCATTGGTCAGTTATCCTAATGATCTAATCATAGAATAACGATAAAAAGAAAAAGAAAGCCATCAGCAATCTCTTGAACAATCATCACCAGAAAAAAGATACTTTTCTTTCTTCTTCTTCTTCTACATCTTGTTCTTTTCTTTCTCTTCGTTTCCATTATTATCATCCATTTAGATTCATTGCTTCTGTTTATGTAGTAAGGAAATAGAATGACCGATATTCTCATATTTCATCTCGAGATTAACAAAACAAAAGTTCGAACTGTTTTGTATGAACTTCAGCTGTTGAGAGATATCCATGTCAACGTATACGATAGAAGATTATTGATAAGCATTTCAGATCATTAGAACAAACGTTCAGTTAATGATAGAGAAAAACTTGATGAACGGACAATTGATTTTCCTTTCTCTCTATATCAATAGGTAGTCAGTCAGTCGTATTATTATTGTACGTGTTTCTACCTTGTCTATCATAATAACTTTATTATGATCTCGAATCAATATCAATTGATGAACTATGTTAATCAACTGTCAAAAATAGATGGAATATTATTATTTTCTTTGAGTTTTGTATTATATTCGAGAAGAAAGAAGAAACATAAATGTCTGCGTTATCGTTTTACAAAAAAAAAACAAATCCAAACTAAATTTTACAATTAGTCGTCAATTGTTTCACATCTAAACGAAAAACGAAATTCGAATATTGCCTTTTAAGATCTCGAATATCATCATACCGCCGGATACGACACGTCCAGCCATGTACAATACTGGAATTCTTGTCCATGTTTTATCCTCTAGAATCAATGCATAGAAAAACCAAATTTTCAATGAAAATAAAACAAAAACGAAAATAACGAACGATTATCGATTTTTAATTTGACTTCTAATGTTTCAACAACATTATCAATACTTGTTGCTTGACAACAATATGAACCTTCATCACAATATAAAACCGATCGTATACAAAGAATACATTGGCCTGTTGTCGGTTCGTATCGATACCATAATCGAACGCCTCGTTTTTCGACACGTTCACCATTTGCAAACCAAACAATTGATTTAATTCTTTGAAAACGAACATAACATTCGAGAAAAACATTTTCATTGAGACGACATTGATAGGTTTCCGAAAGGCGACTTAAAAATAGTCGATCACTATTGATCTTGGCTGGCGGTGTCGTCGTCGTCATCGTTGTTGTTGTTGTTGTTGTTGTTGTCATTTCTTCAACAAGAGAAATGCATAAAAAAGCAAATCTACGTATACATATGGAAATATGAAGATGTGAGAGAAAATATAGACAAAAACAAGTGTGAAAAGAAATCATTCGAATAATAATAATAATAATAATAATAATAATAAAAACATACAGATCAATCGAAATGTCATGAACAACGAAGGTCATGTTGATAAACATGAGTTTTCTCGGGTTTTTGCTATAGGTATTTATTTTTATACAGAAATCATTTGTTTCGTATTTGTATTTGTAGATCAAGGCACAATTATTTACTATTGATTAAACATAGTAGAAATCAAACGTAGTGAACCACATCTGTTAAACCGATTGTTATTGATATCATCCTACCATTTGAGATCTAATTAAGTCCAAGTGTGATGTTTTTTGTCCTTGGAATTGTTATTAATTCGAATGTTTTTTTCCTTTTCCTTCTTCTTGTTCTCTGTGAGTATCAATTTACTATCCTCAGTCGTTTGACATCTCGACCACTATCATCTAATGTTAAACGGCAGGTGACTTGTCGCTTGTAGGCAAATATGATGGATATTTAGATTGATTACATTCCGAATGAATCGAGATCAATGGAAACATCGTTTTGATTTTCTCTTCGAACAGTAAAATATCTTATCTTGAGATTTGTTTCTTTTCGACGACAGAAAACTAACTTTCGTATAAATCAATACAATAAAAATTTAGTCAGTCATCACATCATCCATCGAAATCAGACCGTTCGACATCGACTTCTATTAATAATCATGAGTGTTGATAATTATTTTTCAGACGCACACATACACATTGCGTATTGTGTCTATGTGAGTAATCGTTTACTCACTTACATGAATGCAAATAAAGAAAAGGAAAAACAGAAGGAGAACGAGGAAGAGGAAAAGGAAGCAAAGAATATTCTTGTTTCTTTTTTTCTCTCATCAATAGACAGTCCAAGATAAATAAATTCCCAAAAATAGTTCGACAAAATTAGCAAATATTTATCCGAGGAAAAAGACGTGTTCCTTTGAGATGTTTTTCCTGTAATTGTTAAAAAGAAAAGCCGACATTGTGTTTCAATAGTTTAAGATGAAGTCAATACTTATGTGTGCATTTCCTTTCACAATTGTTAAAATGTAAAAACAAAAAAAAGAACGAATTACTTTTTCTTCGGAATGATTTCGAAGCAAAAATATGAAATCTAAGAGAAAGCAAACTAACGAGCTAACATCGTTACATCCGGAACGTCCGGAATTATTCTAACTGCCGGATTTGTTTCCGTTCTCTTTAATCACGATGATATATCGATATATATATTAAATTTTTGTCCTTGACTAGACTAATTTATCCGAAAAGAAAAAAAAAAGCATAATAATAAAAATCGATTTTGTTTTGGAATAAAAATGGTATTTCTTTGTTTTGTTTCTTTTGTCACCATATCTTCACACACATACGCACAAACAAGTGCACAGAGAAAAAAAAACAAGAGAGAAAAGAAGAACGACAGCATATATAGGTACAGTAGAAGAAGAAGAAGAAGAAGAAGAAATGAGTACAATTGCAATTGTATGGAACGAAAAGAAACGTTGAGTGACATGTAACAAGAATAGTGTAGTAATAATAAAAAACGAAAACGAAAATTGTTTTAAGACTATAAATTTTATGATAAAATATCCACTTCAATATCTTCATCGCATTTAGTTAATTCAAGTACTTGATGATGCTGAGCATTAAATAGACCCGAACGATGTTCTTTAGCTGCTTGTCTTTGTTCTTTACGTTGTCGATATTTTAATGCTTTTTCAATACGTTGATTTAGTGGATCACTTTTATTCGATGACAACGATGAATAACCATCACTTTCATCATTCACTGATCCACTATTACCGATTAAATTAAATTTAATAATATTTTTAATACGTCGATGTTTATCATCGTTCATTCCGGAAAAATCGAGAATAACTTCAGTTTGATGTGGCAATAATTGTGGTCCATCGGGCTGTAAAATTCTTATGATTTCTAATTGTTCACGTCTTCCAAGTTGTTCATTAATAATTCTCGTCAGATCTTCAGTTGTCGATGTTTGTTCATTGCTTGTCATTTTCGACCATTGTTTCGTTGGCAATTGTCTACCATGATGATTCGAACGCGTTTTTGATCGAGTTTTTGGTGATGATGGTGCACTACGTTGTGGCGCAGGCAAAAGACTAGACGGATTGGGAAATTGTTGAAATAACGAACGTGTATCATCCAATTCGGAAAAATAATCATTCTCAAAGAAATCTGATAGATCGGATTGACCAATAAAATCGGCTTCAATACCAAGGAAAAGATCATCGACAACACCTGTACTATGACAACCATTGATTTCCATATACAAATCATCGGAACAAACCGACATCGATTTCGATGATGTTAAATGATTGGTAGATGTTTGAACATTATTGAGAGCAGCTGTTAAATCCGGTTGAGAATTACTTCGTGACATAGATGCAAGCATATCAGAATTAAGAAATTGTTGAATGGATGTTTGACCATTATTATTATAAGTTAATGTTAATGGAGGAGGAGGCGTTTGTAAAAGTGGAGGATTTGTGATTGTTGTTGTTGAGTAGGAATTATTACGTATTCGATACGATGGATAAAATCCATCATCAAAATTTCCTAATGAAGATTGCATTATCTGAAAAAATCAACAAGATGAAATGGAAAAACCGTTTTTATCTTAGATATGACAAGACACAAAAAAAATATTCATTCTCCTAATCAGTAAAAGATGTTCGTTTACACCAAAATCTCGCTCGATAATCATCTGAACAAGATACAAATGCTGGAGCTGTTGGACTATGAACAATACATTTCACTGGTGCATTATGTCCTAGACTAAGTAAACGTTGTCGTTCTGCATTTCGAGAATTCCAACAACATAATGATGTTGCTTTCTCATCTGGATAGAGAATGTAATCTTCGGTATGATTAAATACACTTGTTGCTCGATGTTCTTGTTGACCATACGTGCCTGCACCCGTATAATTGATCAAACAACGCTAAAAACAGACAAAAATAAAAATAAAAATCTACTCATTGACTTCTCGTTGTTTTTTTTGTTTGTTGGTCTTACACTTGTTGCTAAGTTCCACAAACGAACTTGTGAATCTTTTCCACTTGTTAATAAATATTTCGAATTTTTACTAAACATTACTGAACAAACTTCTTCTCCGCCATGTTCACCATTGAATGTATTTATACAACGATTTGTTACACCATCCCAAATTTTAAATGAACCATCTTTCGATGCTGTTGCAAATAATTTCCCATTCGGTGCCCAACGTACGCATGTGATTGCTTTCGTATGTTGATCTTGTGGTTGAGTCGAAACAAAACATCGACCTGTTTCAACATCATACAAACGTGTCACCGGATGTTGAGTACCAACAAGTAACCAATCTCCAGTCGGATGAAAATTTAAACAACGTATATGATCAACTTCAGTAATCGAACGAAACGATTTCTTTGTTGTTGGTTTAGCATATTCGAAGAATTTTATTGTATAATCACGTGAACCAGAAACAAGAATCGATTCGTACGGGTGAAAATCTAGACAAGTAACTTCATCGGCATGATCATATAATGTGCGTATCACAGGATGATTATCCATTGATGTTTCAGCAGATGATGGAGCATAATCAAGACCGTAATTATTCTTAATTAGCATACTAAACAAAATAATAATAGTACAGAATAATATAGGTCATCGAGGGCAATTGTACCGATCGACGTCGAGAATTTTGATTGATGCATCAGCTGAACCGGTGGCAATGACAGATCCAGTTGAATCAAAAGCTGCTGCACGACAAGGAGCTTTATGAGCAGCTACGTAGAAAGTTTCATATGAGCCAGCATCGGGCGTTGTGATTGATGAATCCGATTCGTAATCTAAATCCAATCCTAATCAAACAAAAAACGATCAATCCATTTTCCATAATCGATAAGAGACAAAAACAATTTACCAATATCTTGTACATTATCCGTAACAACAATCGATGATCTCCGTGCTTGTTCTAATTGATCTTCAGCTTTTAAACCTAATTGTACAATATGTGATAGTCGATCTGATGGTGCACACGATGGTGAAACCTTAAAAAAAGAATATTTCAATCAAACAAAACATGTTTATGTTTATTTTTACTTGTAAAAGATTCGATAATGAGAGAGCTAATTGTTGATGACCATCGTAAAATAATTGTGAAATAATGAGTCGATATGTTGTTTCTCGTAGACGTGTTTCACTTCGAATCTAATTAATATCTTTTCGATAAAAATCATATTAAATTGAAAATCGATATTATTACGTACAATTTGAGAGTTATTTAGAGAAGCAGACGTAGGCATAGAGTCCATGTTGACTTAGCGTCTTTTTTTTGTTGCTTCTTGATCTTATTGGGAAATGTGAATAATATATAATGACGTAAAATACGAAGGACAAGAAAGGACGACTAAGAAAAATCAAAGAAACGAAGAACTTTTTCTTTTCTTTTTCTTGTTCTTCTTCGTCTTCGTTTTTTCTTCTCTCTTTTGTTGTTGTTTTTGTTTTCGATTTTCTTATTGGTTATTATAAATAACTTATCTTCGCTCGATCCGAGCCTGTTTCTAAGCATGCAGATGTCGTGTCTGATCATTCATTATTAGACACAATAAAAGAAAAATCGAGCAAAAAGTTTTTTTATTAGCAAAAAATTATATAATAGCATGTAAATTAGCATGTAGAATTTCTTCAATTCTACACTTTAAAATCCGAATCAATCAAACAAGGTTCAAATCATTACAATTATGATTCGACCTAGTAGTAGTAGTAGTAGTACACCTTTCTTTTTTTCGACACTATTTCAATATTCATTCAGTTACATTACTCCTTTTTCTTTCAAAAAATTCAAATCTTCGATGTGCCATCCACCCTTTCGTCTCTTCTCCGCCTCTTTTTAATTCAATTCATATTCACACGTGTATAGTTAGAACAAAGAAATGAGTATATGGCTAGAGACTCTGATTCTTTCTTTTTTTTTTCGAACTAATTTTCGTTCATATATAGAAATTATTTTCAAATCATATCTCTACTTGATTACACCTCATAATAATAGCTGACGGTTCATTCGACCGCGACTTTACACACACATTCGCATCTATTCGATTGACCATAGATCGGAAGAGCACACGTTTGAACTCCAGTCACGTTTCGATCTCGTATGCCGTC
>ERZ781399.3165-NODE-3165-length-12825-cov-4.235630_pt1 | contig 12825 bp, 18 predicted proteins | sample MGYA00511014_ERZ781399 | MGnify/ENA primary metagenome ERZ781399 (study PRJEB29847, sample SAMN06458254) | wastewater metagenome | isolation source: Wastewater bioreactor | place: South Africa: Cape Town | study: EMG produced TPA metagenomics assembly of the...
ACTTGGAAATAAATTGAGAAGAACAGTATGATTTTAATTGTAATATCATTTTGTCTTCGATGTCTTCGGATATTGGCTTATCAAAAATAAAACGTCGAGCTAAATGAGATTGATACCATTGCTCGAAAATATCTTTTTCTCGTAGATAAGTCAATAGAACTTTGATCTTATCGAAAAGTATTTCATTGATTTGGCTCTCATCAATTTTTTCCAATTGATAATGAATAAATAAGGAAAGATATTCGGGAATATTTGAATTTATGTTAATTGTATTTTCAAGATCCAAATTAAGTTAACTTTTTAGTGCCTATAATAGATATCATAAAAAAATAGTTCTATATAAATTAAAAACTCACCTTGTCTTCATGTAAAGCTGCTCGAATAAAAGCACTGTAAATATCTTTCGCATAAAGTATTTTTTCGATGAATAGAGAAGCATCTGTTGTATTTGGCAGAAGTGAAAGTAATTGTTGTTTGAATTTTTGATAATGTAGTTCGAAAAACAATTTTTCTTTTGAATAATATAATAAAATTAATTTTTTGAATAATTCACTGTCAAAGTTGTTCATATCTTCAATTAACGATGAAATATATTTTACAAGATGTGCATTCATATTCACGATCTCGGTAAATCTGTATTGCACTTGTGTTAATATCTTCGGATCATATTTCGTAGCAATATCGAGAAAATTATTCAATTTATCTTTCAAAGCAAGAAGATGTTGCGCAGAAGCTTCCCAATTATTGGCTTCTAATGATTTTCCTTGTTCATGTAAATAATAACTAACACAATTCGAAATAGTCGAATAACCACTTGGAATATGCATTAAATATTTGTAGATAATTTCAAATTCATCAAGTTTATTCGATGTAAGGATACTGAGAATACTTTGTTCGGTCATATGTACTATTTTTTCTTCATTTTTTGTAATGAATTCAATGTTTAAAACTTCAATAATACGTTCTTTTGTTGAGTTATCAAAACAATTCATAGCCCATTGATTTATTTCTTCTATTTTTGTTGATATTTTAGCAATATATTCAAATAGATCACTATTTTCATGTAGTAAATTCTGACTTTGAATCTGATAAAATTTGGCCAATTGTTGTAAAAGTGATGCTTCGAAATCGACTTCATAAACAGAACGATTATCCATTCCCATATCTATTAACATTTGATAGATATCTCTCATCAATGTCTGATTTTCAATGTTGTTATACTGCTGTTGTTCGACTAGTTTCGAGATTATTTCATGAAAACGTTCACGAATGATCGAATATCGAAGAATATTATCACGAAATAATGTCACACCCATATTATATGTTGGCTCGAGTTTGTTTTGAGTAGTATAGATTCGATCCAGACAAGAGAGTGGAGAACTAATCTTACGCATTGCTGCACAATAATTGTCCCATGTGGATTTCAATTCAGTCCAAAATTGTTCTGAAGATTCGTTTAAAATCCGTGGTCTGACCTATAAATACGAAATGAAGATAAGTTTCTTAGAAAAACATATTGAAAATAATCAAGTATGCCTGTTGAACAAGATGATCAATGATCACCTCTCGAATACCAATATATAGTTCCTCTCCATATTTATGGAATACCATATTGTAAGCATTTCTGTATAATTCTTCGTAAGATATTATATGATTCTTAATTAAGATGTCTTGAATCACCGGTTTCAATGACTCATTCAAAAGATTCATAAAATATTCTTTATCTTTACTGGTTCGCTAAAAAAAGAGAATATGTATAATATTGAAAATTATTATAGGGATGATACATTAATATCATTAGAGAAAATTTTTTATTTCTATACAACATAATTAAGCGACACTCACGAAAAATTGACGCGTCGGATTGATGCCATTCATTATATGAAGACACTAACTTTACTCGTATGCGGCGGATGAAAATACGAATAGAATTTATTGAAAGGATAGAATGTGTGTGAGAGAGGCCGCTAGAAAACATCAATAGAATAATTGCACAACCGGTTTATGACGTTATCGTCATGATTTATTCATGCTTTCGAGAACTATTTAAACGAACCGAAAAAAAGAAAAGGAATAAATATTTTAAAATTATGGCAGCAAATCTTCAATCGAATACATTCAACACGCAAACTTATGATCATTTTTATGTCAATGGACGTTTACAAATCGTATTTGATATGGAAACAGGCGATATGGATGATTTTATTACTCTTCTTTTGCTTCTTGGTCATCCACAAGTAAATCTTAAAGCTGTTACTGTTGTTCCTGGTACACCTGATCAAATTGGTTTCATTCGACATGTACTGACACTTTTTAATCGTACTGATCTACCGTTAGGTGTGTACAATATGAATGCTCAACCGAGTCTATCTCGATTTCATTATAAAGTATACGATGCTGCAGCTATTAAAGAATCTCGAGAAGCATTGGATGCATGTGAAGTGCTAGTGAATCACTGTGATGAACGCACAATTCTCATATGTGGAGGACCATTGAGTAATGTTAGAAAAGCTCTCGAAACTGGTAAATTCAAATTAGGTCGATTAGTTGTTCAAGGCGGTTTTGCTGGTGATAATATAGTTCCACCAAAAAAACGTATCAATCGATTTAATGGTTTATTAACTAGTACAGCATTCAATTTGGACAGTGATGTCGAATCAGCATTAATCGTTTTACAAGACAAGACCATTGGAGAGAAATATTTTGTTTCGAAGAATGTTTGTCATCGAGTGCATTACACTCGAGATACGCATAAAGAACTCGAACCAATCAAGAATAAGAGTCTTTCATTGAAAGAAATTCATCGAGTAATGACAATTTATTTACGTCGAACTGATATCTATGGAAAAGTATTTCATGATCCACTAGCAGCTTGCTGTGCAATCGATTTAACAATTGGCGAATGGCGAGATGTCGAATTGTATCTCGATGAAAATACGAAACAATGGGGCTCGCGAATTGTTGAACATCCAAATGTCAAAATTATTATTGATTACAATCGTCAGAAATTTCTTCGCACTCTTTTTGCTTAATTTTATTTAAAAAAGAAATCATCATATTCAATTATTTTTCAATTTAATTAAAGTTCTTCTTGTGACATATCATTTCCAGCATTCGTTGTGACAATGAATCCATTTTCTACGACTGATTTTGCGAAATTTCTCGTTGCTGCATCTTCAAAACAATCCCAACGATAGTTCATTAACTTTTCATTTTTTGGAAGTATTTCTTCAAATGAGAAGAATTCTTATTTATAATATAGAAAATTGTACAATCGATTTCTTACTAAAAACTTTTTCGCCTGGTTTTCGAAAGTCTCTGCAGCAAGGCTTGGCAATTGTATAGAATATACGTCGTAATAGTAAACATATATGTGGCAAAATAGTCAATGGTGGATAGGCAAAAACAGGTTTTTCGAAATATTCACATACTAAAAGATATCGTTGATATTGCCAATGAAATGCCGTATTATTTTGAACATTATTTATCGTGAAACTTAAGAAAAACAATTAAATAAAATATAAAAATCAATTTTTATTACCCAAATACAGCAATTAAAAGATTCAAAATCAGTACACTGATAAATAACATATGCACAGCTAATACAAGATGTGTAGCTGTCGTTTCTGCAACGTAAGTTCGACTTTTATCTTCGCTCAATTCTAAAAAACCATATTTATACGTATGATTTAGGAAAACAATGATCCTGCCTTCGAGAGCTTTATCTGTGCCACCATATAAAAACGAGTATGGTGGATAAATAATACCACTGAATATACTATAAATATCAAAATTGACTTTGTTTGGCATAATCATAGCACGTGAAACAACACCGTAAGCTGTAATAAATACGAATATAATGTATAAGAATGAAGCTAAATCTCGTGTCTAAATATATGAATATAGAAAACCAAATATTTCTAATCGAATTGTGTAAATACCATTGTTTTAATCATTAAAATTTTTGGTCCAAGATAATTGTTCGAAATCATAAATCTCAATGATCGCAAATACCATAATTCCAAATCGATTGCCATAATAATCCTTCAAAAATATCTTCGATTCAAATCTCACTAAGAGAATAATACATCTATTACCTTGAAGCTGTTAATAAATACGGAACATGACCTTTAGTATGCCGCATTATAATGCCAATATAAAACAATCCATATAAGCCACCATGATAGAGCTTTGACATAAACAATAACAGTAATGATTCATTCGAATTTTTGCATTCATGCATATTGGTGACAAATGTACTGTATCTCTAAATGAGAAAATCGTTTTTGCTATAGATTATCATTTCGTCTATTAGGTTCGAAATTGTACTTGACGAAGAGCTTCTACTAGATTTGTTGTAATTGCAGTAATTAGAAATATTTCTGTCCAATGAGGAAATTTATTATCAGGTGGCCGATCGAATTGATATAACATCATGTAACTAAATACCAACAAGAGCCATATGTTAGCAACAAAATCGTAGAACATTTTGATCTTTGGTGATTCATGAAAGCTAACAAATCGTTTTACATATGAACGAAACGTTAATTTTCGTGAATAATCAGCAGACATATAATAATTAATACCATATGAATGTAATTCTTCATCTTTACTTATTGATGAATGTTCTTGTAATGATGTTGATAGTTCTTCTTGTTGTTGATTTCGATACATGACATAGAACGGTGCAAGAAAGCCAAAACTTATTAAACCAAGTGTTATCATAGGTTTTTCCGCAGTATGATGATTGATTTCATCGAGTTTATCAAACCATGCTTCGTTCATAACTCGATCAAAACAAGCTGTCAAAAGAAACTTCTTATTTTTACCTGCTATAGCTACCTAAAACATTAAAACAAAATAATAATATAGTATCTCGTCAATTTCATAAAATATACTTGTGCACATGTTATATTACCAAACATTGGTATCTGTCGTAACATGAGATCGCATGCTTTCGTTTCGTTATATTCATAACAAGTATCAATACATTGTACTGCATATAATTCGAATTCATCAGCTATATTCTTCATTTTTCTTTTCAATTGATAAATATTCGTATTCTTTGAATATTCAGTGAATATTGTCGATGCAATCAATGAAGCACAAATTCGGGATTTTAAATACATAAGTAGAACTTTAGCTAATTCAACATTACCCATAAATACGGACCATAGAAATAGATCTCGTAGTTTATGTTGTTGTGTATAATTTTCGTCGGCATTTAACGTATTCGTAAATGGAAGTAAATTTTTATACAATTGAGTCATGTAAATTTTAGGTTTTCGAAAGCATCTGCAGATTTTTTGAGTGACTTGCTCGTACGTGCGTTTGATTATTTTAAGAAAACGTTTGCCTTTGCCTGTTTTAGCTTGAAAGTATAAAGGTTCCATAAATGAACCAACAAATTGTTCGCAGAGTAGATCAAGAACAGCAAGTGATTTTGGAATATCCCGATCATTTCCATCCAATGTTGGAAATAGATATCGTTTCTATAACATATAACAAAAAAAATCCAATTGGAAAAAACCTATTTGATAGTTTTTTTTATACTGCATGCTGTTTATTCCAACTATTTTGATACAATTGTAAAATATCATCTTGATGTATTTCTCGTAGAACATCATATTCAGATCGAAGGAAATAATCGGCCAACAATGGTTTATTACTTCCAATGGATGTTAGAAAATAATTTCCTATTTCTTTCATGGAATCTTCATTAACATCTTCAAGTACTTGTTGTAGTCCTTCGGATGAATTCCATTCAATCGATAAGTTAAGCAAGGTTTTCAGTTTTTGTTGTTCAGGCATCATCATCATTTTGTAGCCTTAGAATATAATTCATCGTCTTTAAGCTAATCAGATTTCATACAAAAAAAAACAATCAAATTACCTTTGAAAATTGCATTGAAAATCGTTTCAGAAACGTCGACTTTTTTGTCCGAGTCCGACGAATGAACATTTAAAAGGCAACGTTTGCTCATATCCATGATTTGAGTTATGTAAGTTATGCAAAATTCATAATCATCAACTGTAAATGAATCATTCACGTTTGTATCATAGTTTTGAAATTCTTTTTTTAATCGCTTATCGATGTTTTCACATTCTGGTACACTAAAATTCTCAATACTTTTTATTGAAAATGTTAAGATAACAAATTTCAATATACCAATCAGGATTTTCTTTCAGTAAATCTGCTAATACATTAGCAATTTGTCCAGTACCCTGTTATACGTAGTAGTACCAAATATAAATTTAACAAAAAAAAACAACAACCTACGATCGATGGCTACTTACGTCTATAATTACGACAGGACGATTTTCTGTCAAATCGTTCAATATTACTTTCAATGCATATTTTCCTCCTTCGACAATCACTGTTACTGCATAGCCTAAAATCATAGAAATTGAGCATTGAAATGTTCTCGTTTTAATACAATGCATGAATCCGTACAATTCCTTCCTTCATTGGATGCTTCTAATAAAAATCTATCCCGATGTTCATCATCTAGATAACCAGATAATTGACCATCATCGAATAACAACATATACGTATGATTTCGTGCCAATGATCCAGCATCGTTTGTTTCAAATATTTCACGCGGAAATTCGTAATCTTTGTCAGTATCATCGTAGATAAAACTAATTTTCTGTTGCGCAAACTATAAATTAATACGTTTTGTTTTGTTTCTTCTGAATGAAATAATGCGTGTTTTTACTTTTGTCAATAGTAATTCTCGTGTTCTTTCATTAAGACTTCCCCATTTTGTAAAACCAATGCTAATTAAATTTTTTTCAAGGCCATTCAACATTCGATCGCGGAGGATTGATTCCCCGACTAGTTTAGCAACGCCACTATTTAAACCAGAAGTTAATATCCATCCATCTGAGAAAAATAAAATTTGAAATCCTATTCATCATTTCTCATTTTTTTTATGTAACATTACTAGCTATGGTAGCTGCTTTGATAACACCATTGATGACATCATTCTCTAATTGTTCATTCATTTTCAAATATCTACCACCGCCAAATATACTTATGATCAAAGTTGGATCTTGATTGCAATTAGTTTGAATGAGATCGTACAATTTTTGTTCAGATGTTCGGATATCAAAACGAATAAACTAAAAATGAAAAGCCAAAGTGGAATGAATTCTCTTTCTGGTTTATACTTTCGTTGAACATAATTCATAGGGGTTATACAAAATACCGAAATTCTCCGTATCTTCAACTGATTTCGAACACGAATCAATATTCCAATTACCACCATTTTGAGTTTTAGGCTCATCAGCATAGGTATGCGATCTTTTCCAACGACCACAACTACATTTTTCATCTTCAATGGCTTGCAAAGATATTTGCTGTTTTCGACTGAAAAGAATGCATGTTGGCCGATGCGTTAAATCTAACGCTACGACATCAGATTGCCATTTTCCATACAAACTTTTATGTGAAGACATCATATAGATATATATGCACGAGAGCTTTAAACTTATATAGAAATTTTCACGTGGCTATCAGCGGCTTTTTATCTTTATATTTGTTTTTCGTCAGCGGCTACATCTGTGGCCACATTTTCGTGTTTTAGATAAGAACTTATCTTCTTAACCACGCTTTTAACATGAAGAAAAAGTTTATTAATCTGAATCGAAATAATGTTGTTTAGGTATTTCGATATCATCGCCACCTAATTTCTTCATTCCATTCATTAAACATTCCAAATACTCGAACATATTATTTTGCTAAAATAAAATCGAAATCGAATGAAAACTTTCGTTTATCTTTGATTACTTGAGTTTGCATTGTACGAATTCGATTTTCTAACATTTTAACTTTGTTTAAAACCATTTCTTGAGGCGAATGTCTATATTCAAAATAAACAAAAATTCTCGTAATTTCTCAAGAAAACAAACGAAATTTACATTTGGTCTTCAGAAAAATCACGTTGATAATCAATTGGTTTACGATTCATTTTCGAATATAAATAAAATGCATCATTACCAAGTGCATCTTCAATCGACTCAATATCTCGAATCAATCGTTCATCGAGAGAGATTTCTATTTGAAATTTAAAAACAAAAACACTAAAATCTCATTTTATAAGTTTTATCTCTACTAAATTTTGCTTGATTCTTATGTCGAATATATTGATCCATAAACCATTGAATTTTAACAACACGAGAAAAGAAATAGAGCAAAACACGCCAAATATGCGATAGAACAATCAACGGTGGAGGCAAACATGGCCGTGTTAAATGATGACAAACTAGATAATAATGTTGAAATTTCCATATACAACCAGCATCTGTATGTAAACGATCGAATGTATTACTAGATAGACAAGACAGTTATGCTTGGATAAAGATCTAGAAGGAAATTTATACCTAAACATAGCTATGAGAAGATTGATAAGTAATACACTAGCAACAGTCATGTATGCAACGAGTAAAATAAACATGACATAGCCACTGATTTCATAATCTTCTACATAGAATAGATTATTTTGTTTAAATAAATGAATAGAATGAATCGTTGTTTACTCTCAATTTCATCGAGTACTTCTAATTCACCGAATATCTGCCAATAAGCTAGATTTAATATCGCACGTGGCAAATGCCAATTAAATTTTTGAACACCAAATAACAGACTATAGGTTGGAACGCCAAATGCTAATATAAAAACGGTTAAGATCAACATAAAAAATGTCATATCATGAACCATTTCGCCAATCATAACAAGTTTTGGTCCGAGCCGTTTAACAGCTGCAAATATGTCAAGTATACGAATGTACCAAAGTGAAAGATCAACTGCAAGAATAATACGAGCTGCACAAAAACATTGATTGACAGGTAAATAACGAAGGATGATAGCAATGAAGAAAAGTAGAATGCCGAAAACATCTAATTTATTCCAAATAATCGAGAAATAAGTCACGAATTTGCCATGCATGGAATGTAGGTCGGATGACAAAAGCTATTAAAAAATTGAAATTGTTTTTCGAAAAGTCTTCTTCTTTTTTTGTTTTTTACTTGACGAATTTCTTCGCAGAATAACGTGAAAATCCATATCGTCAATATAATTTCTGTTGTAGCCGGTCGTTCATATCGTTGAAGACCATATTCAAATGTTTCATTCGTTGCATTATTCATATTTCTAACTGATGAATTTCTCACTGGATGAACATGATGATTAGTAGGAGTATCACTATCAATTAATTTGGCATACAAATGATCTTCACTACCCGACAAACATTTCGTTGATTTAAAATTATATAATGGGAAAAAATCACAGAGAACAACGTACGAGAACAATAAAAGAAAAATCAAATGAGAATACTAAAATTTCAGAAGTAAAATTTTTAGCTTTCTTCTTTTCTTTGGAAATTAATTTACCATGTGGTAAAGATATTTGACGTAAGGGGCATGTACAAACATCAGTATGTTCTGAATATATCGATAGATGCACTTTTTCCAATAACATCCTCGATCATTCCAAATGTATTATTTCAATTTCGAACGTTTACTATGCAAAACTGTAAATGAATTGATAATATATTCAGTATTCGATGCATTGTATTGAATAAATCTCGAATAATGATCAGAATCCTACGAAACGAAAGAATATTTCATTTTCAATCTTTTCTATCGATGTTTTATAATACATCATTCTGTGGAATATCTTCGGTTTTTTCTACTAATTCTTCATGATAAGGCAAAAATCCACTGTACCAAAACATAATCGTCGAGAAAATAATCATTCGATTTCCAACTGTATGATCAATATACCCATACCTGAAACTCAAAGTCTTCGACGAACGAAATTTTCTTCAATCGAAAAATCTACCAAATATCACTGAGCACATTCTGTACAGCTCGTTGAGCAATAAATCGTTTTGCTTCGGCAATAACAGCTAAATGCAACCAAGTCAAATTGCCAAATTCGGGTATTTCTCGAATAATAGCTTTGATACATTTCGATGGATTTGTTCGATAGAATTTCTCGAGAATTTCAACAGCTAAACTTTGAAATTGATCGGCTAATTCATTGTAACGTATGTTTTTATCTTTACGCGCTTTAGTTTTATACAATAACGTTGCAACAAGTGCAGCACCTGAAAAATCAAATATAAATCAAAGTTTTTTTTTCTCTGTAGACATACAAGTTTTATTCTTTCCACGAGCCCAAAAAAGCAAAGCAAATGCTTGTTTTCCGGTTAACACCGACCAAAGAAACAATTCTTTATTAGCATCGATAGGAATTTCTACTCAAAAGAATTGATCATTGAGTTGTATATACAATCGAGTTTACCTTTATTTTGTGTTCGATCATAACTAAATCGTTCTTGGAATAGATTATCTGTTGAAAGAGCAGCATTAATATCAAAGACATCGCCAACTAATGGTCGAATGATTTCCGTATAAATTGCTCGTAAAGAATTCAGCGAATCATCTTTTAAATTACGATTCTACACAAATTAAAGAAAACATAACTTCTATTTTGTTTGAAACTTCTCTATACTTCATTTTTGTATAAAATCGAAAGTGTATTACAATTTCGACAAAGATCTTCTAGTGAAAAATCATGTTCGAGAAATAATTCAACAAATTCAACTTGATTTCGAACGAGTGCTTTTACAAAAAGATCATTCAAATCAATAGACTAGAAATTCGAACAATCGGAATATATATTTCAAAAACAAAATCCTTACTTTCCAATCCTCTTCATTTGTCATAATGAAATTTTTCACAATATCAACTCGATTCCAATCGAGTGCTAGACGAATTTGTTGTTGTTTTAATTCGTACGTTGTTTTCGTTGGATGATTAACCGAAATAGCGATGAGAATCGATTTTAAAATAGCAAAATCGATATCAGGTTCGATTTGACTGCGTACTTTTAAATCAACAAAATTCATAAATATTTGATGTTTTTCAATACATTCGTAGATTAATTCATAATAATCGACTGATGAAGTGTTATTAATATTCAATTGAACTTTTTGTCGAATTGAATTGTTGATACGTTTAATTTGTTCAGAATGAAGTTTCTTTCGATGAGATTCATTGTAGAGATGATAGATTCGAGCGAATAGATCACAGCATTGACCGGAATTTTCGAGAAAAACAACAGGAATGTTATTATGAACAATAGCTTGATGAACTGTACGAACATGTGAGAATAAAATAAGAAGCTATGTGTTGGATTTCATTTTTGTTTACCTTGTTTGATTATATCTTGATCACCTTCAATTACAAGAACTACAACAGGAATGAATGAAAATGAGAGTAGTAGAGCTTTTTCGAATTGAGCACGAAATTCAAGGATAGATTCATTTGTTTGCTTATCTTCATCGTCAATAAAAATAAAATCTGTATGATTTGACTCGAGTATTTCATCGTTTCGATTATTATTCGACAGCTCATCGAATGTATCTTCATCATCATAAATGTCAAGCTCATTAACACCGGATACTGATCTCCAATCAGCAATGCCCTAGTTATTAAGACAGACTGTATAATTTTCTTAAATATTTGTATGTCAAAAGTTTTTACAATTAAACGGATAAATCGAGTGGGATTAGAATTTGTACGAACGATTTCACCGATTAGTTTAGTGAGATTCGTATTGAAACCATCGGTAATGATCCAAGTATCTGCAAATTTAAAATAATAGAATCGACGATTTTAAGATCAAGCGAAGTTCTACCGATATTTCGAGTTGCTTTTTGAAAAATTCGAAATAATTTCGATCGAAGATTTCGTTCTTCAGCACTGCCAATTAATGAAATAACAAGAGATGGACGCTAAAAATAACTTTTAACTGTGTTTCGAATGAAAACAAAACGAAAAATTTAAATACTCGAGTACAATGTTGTCTAATGAGAAATTCTTTAACATTAACTGCAGAAATATTCGATGGTACACGAATAAATTCCGCTTTATTTGATTGAAGTCGACCAACTAGAAAATAATTATCTTAGAATCAAACAAACACTATCATTTTCACACCACGTACATCCTATTTTTCCGTGAGATTTAATTCCAAATGTAAACGATGTTTGGTTGCTATTGTTAGCCGGTGGTAAAAGACTTGAAGTTATACCAACAAGATCATCAATACTCGTTTTAAAATTCGACAAATTTCTCATTGTACTGTGTAACTTTTCTTTTGTATGAAGAACATTTTTTACTGGATTATTGCTCGTAGCAACTGATTTATATTTGCATTTTGATTTTTTTTCTTTTGGAAGAGAAAAAAAATTCTCTCTTTCTCGTCAGCTGACAGCCAAATAACAACTCTGTCATTGACTAGATTTATAATTAAGAAAAGAGTAGAGAATGCGAAATTCATTAATTGAAGACTGGTTTATTCCGATCGATATTCTTATGATTATTTGTTCGAGTTTAGTTATTTGTCTTACGAGTTTATTTGTTTGGTTGATTTTTCTTGATCGAAAACAAATTGAATATCAAGATTCATTATGCGTATTTCGAGCTTATCTAACATATATATCACCTGGATTAATTAAATATTCATTTTTCATTCAAGCACTCCATCGATATTTATCTGTTGTCTATCGACGTCATTTATTTTTTAAATCAAAACGATTTATGTTTTTAATCATTTGTTTAACATGGATTTTTTGTTTATTCTATCCATTTGTATATCTATTTTCGAATGAAATTATCTATAATGCTGATAATTAAGTTTGTCAATTACCACTTCGATTTTCTTTCTATTTACTTTATATTGCTGTTTGTATCTATATGAGTCCAATGGCATTAACAATGGTGATTTATATGAAATTACTTCAATATATTCGT
>ERZ781399.3168-NODE-3168-length-12823-cov-3.723997_pt1 | contig 12823 bp, 10 predicted proteins | sample MGYA00511014_ERZ781399 | MGnify/ENA primary metagenome ERZ781399 (study PRJEB29847, sample SAMN06458254) | wastewater metagenome | isolation source: Wastewater bioreactor | place: South Africa: Cape Town | study: EMG produced TPA metagenomics assembly of the...
GACGCGTTTTGACGGCCCTTTCGGGCGCGATCAATTTATTCACAGGCTCTGAGCTGCCTGAGCGCCATGCGTGCCCCCGCTTTTCTGCGCATTCCGCCTGGCCGTTGGGTCGCCTGGCCGCTGGCCGCGTGCCTGCTGGCCGGGCAGGCGCCCGCCCATGCCGACCTGTGGGCCTACGTCGACGAGCAGGGCATCACCCATTTCGCCGCCGAACAGATCAGCGAGCGCTATCAGCTGTTCTTCAAGGGCAGCGATCTGGGCCGGATCGACCTGGTGTCCGACATGGCGCTGGCCGGCAACCCGCCGGGCAGCCCCGGCGCCGCCGGTGATATCGGCCTGGCGGCGCCCCGGCATCTGGTCAACCTGCAGGGCTCGCGCGGCTTCCGCGCGGCGCTGCCGCACATCGAGGCGGCGGCGCGCGGACACGCGGTCGACCAGCGGCTGCTGCAGGCCGTGATCGCCGCCGAATCGGGCTTTGACCCGCAGGCCGTGTCACCCAAGGGTGCCGTCGGCCTGATGCAACTGCTGCCCTCCACCGCCGAGCAGTACGGCGTGCTGGCCGATCCGCCCGGGCGCAAGGACCGGCGCGGCCGCCCGCTCACCGCGCTGAGCGTGGAGCAAAAGCTCACCGACCCGCGCACCAACGTCCTGGCCGGAACGCGCCACCTGGCCTACCTGATGAAGCGCTTCAACGGCACACTGGAGTTGGTGCTGGCCGCCTACAACGCAGGCGAAGGCGCCGTGCAGCGCGCCGGCAACCGCATTCCCAATTACCAGGAAACGCAGGCCTACGTCAAAACCGTGCTGGGCCTGTACCAGGCCTTCAAGCCGCAGGCGGCGCCCGGCGCCCGTGCGGTGGTGCCGACACCGGTGCAAACTGGTGTCGCTGGCCGGGCGGCCGGCCGGGTGCGGGTGGTGCTGGCGCCGCAGGCAACCGGGTCACAGGATGACGCCACAAGGCCGGCCGACTCGCCGGTTCGCTCGCTCGAGTGATGTGCGCGGCGCATGGGGAGAGACGGTTTGAACAATGGCAACCTCCTGAACCGGTGGCTTCACCAGACCCCTGCCTTTTGCACTCATGCAATAGTCCTGAATTGATAGCTGCCTGCGCAAGCCAGACAAACCCCAGAGCCCTTTTTTGTTTTTGAACCCATGACCGACCAGCCTGTTTTAGACCTCCCCCCCGCCGACCCCGGCGACGACCTGGCGCTGGCCACCTACGCGCAGCGAGCCTACCTGGAATACGCGCTGTCCGTCGTCAAGGGCCGCGCGCTGCCCGATGTCTGCGATGGGCAAAAGCCGGTGCAGCGGCGCATTCTGTACGCCATGGAGCGCATGGGGCTGGGCTACGGCGGGCCCAACGGCAACACCGCCGCCAAGCCGGTGAAGAGCGCGCGCGTGGTGGGCGACGTGCTGGGGCGCTTTCACCCGCACGGCGACAGCGCGGCGTATGACGCGCTGGTGCGCATGGCGCAGGACTTTTCGCAGCGCTACCCGCTGATCGACGGCCAGGGCAACTTCGGCAGCCGCGACGGCGACGGCGCCGCCGCCATGCGCTACACCGAGGCGCGCCTCGCCAAGATCACGCGCCTGCTGCTGGAGGAGATCGACGAAGGCACGGTGGATTTCGTGCCCAACTACGACGGCTCGACCGAAGAGCCACGCCAGTTGCCGGCGCGTCTGCCGTTCGCGCTGCTCAACGGCGCCAGCGGCATCGCCGTCGGTCTGGCTACCGAAATCCCCAGCCACAACCTGCGCGAAGTGGCCGATGCCTGCGTGGCGCTGGTGAAGAACGCCAAGCTGAGCGACGACGAGCTGTTCGCGCTGCTGCCGGGGCCGGACTACCCGGGCGGCGGGCAGATCATCAGCAGCGAGGCCGACATCCGCGCGGCGTATGCCAGCGGGCGCGGCAGCCTGAAGGTGCGGGCGCGCTGGACCATCGAAGACCTGGCGCGCGGCCAGTGGCAGATGGTGGTGACCGAGCTGCCGCCCGGCACCTCGGCGCAAAAGGTGCTCGAAGAAATCGAGGAGCTCACCAATCCCAAGGTCAAGACCGGCAAGAAAGCCGTGACGCAGGAGCAAAACCAGCTCAAGAGCACCATCCTCGCCGTGCTGGACGCGGTACGCGACGAGTCGAGCAAGGACGCGCCGGTGCGCCTGGTGTTCGAGCCCAAGAGCCGCGCCATCGGCCAGGACGAGCTGGCCAACACCTTGCTGGCGCACACCAGCCTGGAATGCAGCAGCCCCATCAACCTGACCAGCGTGGGGCTGGACGGTCGGCCGGTGCAAAAAAGCCTGCGCCAGATGCTGGTGGAGTGGGTCGAGTTTCGGCAGCAGACCATCACGCGGCGCAGCGAACATCGCCTGCAAAAGGTGCTGGAGCGCATCCACATCCTCGAAGGCCGGCAGCTGGTGCTGCTGAACATCGATGAGGTGATTGCCATCATCCGCACCAGCGACGAGCCCAAGGCGGCGCTGATCGCGCGCTTCAACTTGAGCGAGCGGCAGGCTGACGACATCCTCGACATTCGCCTGCGCCAGCTGGCGCGGCTGGAGGCCATCAAGATCGAGCAGGAATTGGCCGAGCTGCGCAAGGAGCAGGGCGGCCTGGAAGACGTGCTGGGCAGCCCGGCCACGCTGCGCCGCCTGATGGTGAAAGAGATCGAGGCGGACGCCAAGCAGTTCGCCGACGCGCGCCGCACCCTGATCCAGGAGGAAAAGAAGGTCGTCGCCGAGGTCAAGGTGGTGGACGAGCCCACCACCGTGGTCGTCTCGCAGAAGGGCTGGGTGCGCACGCGCCAGGGCCACGGCCACGCGGCCGACAGCTTCGCCTTCAAGGCGGGCGACGGGCTCTACGGCACCTTCGAATGCCGCACGGTGGACCAGCTCATCGTCTTCGGCAGCAACGGGCGCCTGTATTCCGTGCCCGTGGCCCAGCTGCCCGGCGGGCGCGGCGACGGCCAGCCGGTGACCACGCTCATCGACCTGGAGGCCGGCACGCAGGTCGCGCACTACTTCGCGGGGCCAGTGCAGGCGCAGCTGCTGCTGGCCGGCTCGGGCGGCTACGGCTTCGTGGCGCAGGTCGAGCACATGGTCTCGCGCAACAAGGGCGGCAAGGCCTTCGTCACTCTGGGCGAGGGCGAGACGCTGTGCGCGCCCTCGCACGTGGCGGGCACCAGCGCCAGCCAGCCGCTCGCGGCCGCCACCCATGTCTGCTGCGCATCGGCGGGCGGGCGCATCCTGACGTTCGATATCGGCGAGCTCAAGCAGATGGACAAGGGCGGGCGCGGCCTGATGCTCATCGCGCTGGAGGACAAGGACAGCCTGGCCGGCGCGGCGGCCTACACGCGCAGCGTGCGCATCGCGGGCGTGGGGCGCGGAGGCAAACAGCGCGAGGAGCAGCTGGAGATCCGCAGCCTGAACAACGCCCGCGGCGCGCGCGGGCGCAAGGGCAAGGGGCCGGACCTGGGCTTCAAGCCGGCCGCCGTGCTGCGCGTGGAATAAAGCAGCGACTCGGGTAACAACAGGGCGCGGCCCAGGCCAGCGGACGTCGTGGAGCTGGCTTTGCCAGGCCACTGGCGTCGTCCCCCTTCCCGCGCGAAGCGCGAGAGAAGGGGGAAGCCGCGAAGCGGGTCTCAGGGGGATGTCTACTCTATCTCGGCGATCAGCTCGATCTCGACGCAGGCGCCCAGGGGAACCTGCGCCACGCCGAACGCGCTGCGCGCGTGCTTGCCCTTGTCGCCGAACACTTCGCCCAGCAGCTCGCTGGCGCCGTTGGTGACCAGGTGCTGCTCGGTGAAGTCGCCCGTGGAGTTCACCAGGCTCATCACCTTCACGATGCGCTGCACGCGGTTCAGGTCGCCGCCGGTGGCCGCGTGCAGCGTGCCCAGCAGGTCGATGGCCACGGCGCGCGCGGCGACCTTGCCTTCCTCGGTCGTGATGTCCTTGCCGAACTGCGCCGCCCAGGGCTTGCCGTCCTTGCGCGCGATGTGGCCGCTCAGGAACAGCAGGTTGCCGGTCTGCACGTAGGGCACGTAGGCGGCGGCGGGCACTGCCAGCGGGGGCAGGGTGATGTCGAGTTCCTTCAGCTTGTCGTAAACGCTCATGGCAGTTCTTTCAAACACATGGATGAGAATCGGTCCGCCCGGCGCGCGGGCCGGGCGGGCGCGTACCTTAGCATGCGCCCATGTTCGCGCAGCAGCCGCATCGAGGGAGCACTGACGCGGCCCCGGCCGCGGCGGCGCCCATGCCCGCGCGCGCGGCGCGCCCATGGCATCTGCCGGCGGCCCTGCTGGGCGCCGTGCTCGGCGTGGCCCTGCAGCTGCAGCAGGCGCAGCTATGGCCCTGGCCGGCCTACGCGGGCACGCTGGCGCTCGCCCTGCTGGGCGCCCGCCTGGCCTGGAAAGCGCCCCGGCCGGGCGCGTTCGCATGGCTCGCGGCCGCGCTGCTGACGTGGAGCGTGTGCGGCCTGCGCGCCGCGGCCTTTCTTGCCGGGGCGCTCGCGCCGCAGCTCGAAGGGCGCGACCTGCGGGTCACGGGCGTGGTCGCCGCCATGCCGCAGCCGCGCGAGACCGGGCTGCGCCTGCGGCTGGAGGTGGAGTCGGCGCTGCTCGACGGCGCGCCCGTGCGCGTGCCCGCTCTCATCGACCTGTCCTGGTACGCCGGCGCCCCGGGCGGCGGCGCGCAGGACGAGGCGCGCCCCCCGCCCGCGCTGCAGGCGGGCGAGCGCTGGCGCCTCACCGTGCGGCTCAAGGCGCCCCATGGCGGGATCAACCCGCATGGCTTCGACTACGAGCTGTGGCTCTGGGAGCAGGGCGTGCAGGCCACGGGCTACGTGCGCACCGGCGCGCGCCTGGACGCGCTCCACGGCCCGCCCGAGCGCCTGGGCGCCACCTGGCGGCACCCCGTGGAGCAGCTGCGCCAGCGCGTGCGCGACGCCATCGTGCGCCGGCTCGCGCCCGGGGCCGACGCGGCCGGGCAGCGCGCCACGGGCGTGGTGGCGGCCCTGGTCACGGGCGACCAGCGCGCCATCGAGCGCGAGGACTGGGACCTGTTCCGCGCCACGGGCGTGGCCCACCTCATGAGCATCTCGGGCCTGCACATCACGCTGTTCGCCTGGCTGGCGGCGGCGCTCGTCCAGCGGGCCTGGCGCCGCTCGCGCCGGCTGTGCCTGGTCCTGCCCGCCAGCAGCGCGGCGCTGGCGGGCGGCGTGCTGCTGGCCGGGGCCTATGCGCTCTTCAGCGGCTGGGGCGTGCCGGCGCAGCGCACGGTGTGCATGCTGGCCACGGTGGCGCTGCTGCGCCTGTCGGGGCGGCGCTGGCCCTGGCCGCAGGTGTGGCTGCTGGCCTGTGCCGTGGTGCTGGCGGCCGACCCGTGGGCGCTGCTGCAGCCGGGGTTCTGGCTCAGCTTCGTGGCCGTGGCGGTGCTTTTTGCTACGGATATGGGAGCTGATGGCGCCCGTCCACAGGGCGCTGCAGGCCGTTTTTATGCCTTGCTGCGCGAGCAGTGGGTGGTGACGCTGGCGCTCACCCCGCTCACGCTGCTGCTGTTCGGGCAGGTCTCGCTCGTGGGGCTGCTGGCCAACCTGCTGGCCATACCGTGGACCACGCTGGTGGTCACGCCGCTGGCGCTGCTGGGCGTGCTGTGGGCGCCGCTGTGGCAGGCGGCGGACTGGTGCGTGCAGGGGCTGTCGCTGCTGCTGCAGTGGCTGGCCGCCTGGCCCTGGGCGCAGGTCGGCCTGCCCATGGCGCCGCTGTGGGCCGGCGCGCTGGCCGTGGCCGGCGGCGTGCTGCTGGCGCTGCGCCTGCCCTGGGGCGTGCGCGCCCTGGGGCTGCCGCTGCTGCTGCCGGCGCTATGGTGGCAGCCGCCGCGCCCCGCGCCGGGGCAGTTCGAGCTGCTGGCGGCCGACGTGGGCCAGGGCCAGGCCGTGCTGGTGCGCACGGCGCGCCACGCGCTGCTGTACGACGCCGGCCCGCGCTACCACCAGGACAGCGACGCCGGCGAGCGCGTGCTGGTGCCGCTGCTGCGCGCGCTGGGCGAGCGGCTGGACCTGCTCGTGCTGAGCCATAGCGACACGGACCACACCGGCGGCGCCGCGGCCGTGCTGGCCCGCCAGCCGCAGGCGCGGGCGCTGGGCTCCATCGGGGCCGGCCATCCGCTGCAGTCGCTGCGGCCCGTCGAGCCCTGCCTGGCGGGCCGGCGCTGGGAATGGGACGGCGTGCGCTTCGAGGTGCTGCACCCGCCGCAGGGCGTGGACGCCGCCGCGCCCGGCCCCCGCGCGCCCAGGCCCAATACCCACAGCTGCGTGCTGCGCGTCTCGGCCGGGGCGCCGCCGGGCGCGTCGGCCCTGCTGGCGGGCGACGTGGAGCGCGCCCAGGAGCAGGCCCTGGTGGCCGGCGGCGCGCCCCTGGCGGCCGACGTGCTGCTGGTGCCGCACCATGGCAGCAAGACCTCGTCCAGCGAGGCCTTCGTGGACGCAGTGCGCCCGCGCCTGGCGCTGGTGCAGGCCGGCTACCGCAACCGCTTCGGCCACCCCGCGCCCGAGGTGGCGGCGCGCTACCGGGAGCGCGGCATCGCGCTGGTGCAGACGCCCCGGTGCGGCGCGGCGCGCTGGTCGTCGGCCGCGCCGCAGGAGCCGCTCTGCGAGCGCGAGGCCGCGCGCCGCTACTGGCACCACGCTCCGTAGCAAATTCCCGCGTTCGCGCCCGGGTGCGCCCGCCGGCCTATAGTCGAAGTCTCGAATTCACGCTGGACACACAAGGAGCAACAGCATGCGCTATCCCGACACCCGCCTCTTCATCGCCGGCCAGTGGCAGGACGCCGCCGACGGCAGGACGCTGCCCGTCGTCAACCCCGCCACGGGCGAGGAGATCGGCCGCGTGGCGCACGCGGGCATCGCCGACCTGGACCGCGCGCTGGCCGCGGCGCAGAAGGGCTTCGAGGCCTGGCGCGACGTGCCCGCCATCGAGCGCGCGCGGGCCATGCGCCGCGCCGCCGCGCTGATGCGCGAGCGCGCCGACGCCATCGCCGCCATCCTCACGCAGGAGCAGGGCAAGCCCCTGGCCGAGGCGCGCGTCGAGGCCATGGCCGCGGCCGACATCATCGAATGGTTCGCCGACGAGGGCATGCGCGTCTACGGCCGCATCGTGCCTTCGCGCAACCTGGCCGTGCGCCAGATGGTGGTGAAGGACCCCGTGGGCGTGGTGGCCGCGTTCACGCCCTGGAACTTCCCCATCAACCAGGTGGTGCGCAAGCTGGGCGCGGCGCTGGCCGCGGGCTGCTCGGTGCTGGTCAAGGCGCCCGAGGAAACGCCGGCCAGCCCTGCCGAGCTGATCCGCGCGTTCGCCGACGCGGGCCTGCCCGCCGGCGTGGTGGGCCTGGTCTACGGCAACCCGGCCGAGATCTCCAACTACCTGATCCCGCACCCCATCGTGCGCAAGGTCACGTTCACCGGCTCCACGCCCGTGGGCAAGATGCTCGCGGGCCTGGCCGGCCAGCACATGAAGCGCGTGACCATGGAGCTGGGCGGCCACGCGCCGGTGATCGTCTGCGAGGATGCCGACATCGAGCTGGCCGTCAAGGCCGCGGGCGGCGCCAAGTTCCGCAACGCCGGCCAGGTGTGCATCGCGCCCACGCGCTTCCTGGTGCACGAGGACGTGCGCGCCGACTTCGTGGCCGCGCTCGCGCGCCACGCCCAGGGCCTGAAGGTGGGCGACGGCCTGGCCGAGGGCACGCAGATGGGGCCGCTGGCCAACCCGCGCCGCGTGGCCGCCATGAAGGAGCTGCTGGGCGACGCCGTCCAGCGCGGAGCCACCGTGCGCGCTGGCGGCGAGCGCATCGGCGAGGTGGGCAACTTCTTCGCGCCCACGGTGCTCGACAACGTGCCCACGAGCGCGCGCATCTTCAACGAGGAGCCCTTCGGCCCCGTGGCCTCGGTGCGCGGCTTCACCAGGCTGGAGGACGCCATTGCCGAATCCAACCGCCTGCCCTACGGCCTGGCGGGCTACGCGTTCACGCGCTCGCTCAAGAACGCGCACCTGCTCTCGCAGCGCGTGGAGGTGGGCATGCTGTGGATCAACCAGCCCGCCACGCCCTCGGCCGAGCTGCCGTTCGGCGGCATCAAGGACTCGGGCTACGGCTCGGAGGGTGGCCCGGAGGCGCTGGAGGCCTGCCTGAACACGCGCGCGATCTCGATCACCAACGTCTGAACACGGCAGGTGCGCGAAAGCCCCGGTGGCCGTGAGGCCCCGGGGCTTTTTTCCTGGGCTCAGCGTCGTCTGGCGCCGGCGTGCTGGAGGGCCGCCTCTTGCAGCAGCCAGTCCCGGAACGCCGCGAGCCTGGGCTGGCTGGCGCTCTCGGGCCGGTACACCGCGTAGTAGGCCAGCGCGCGGGTGCCGCCGATCTCGGGAAAGAGCCGCAGGATCCGGCCCGCGGCCAAGTCGTCCCGGGCCATGACGCTGCGCGCCAGCGCCACGCCCCGGCCTTCGATGGCCGCCTGCAGGACCGCCGCGGAATTGTTGATCTTCAGGCCGCGCGCAGCCGCCACGCCCGTGGCACCGGCTTGCCGCAGCCAGGTCTCCCAGGTGGGAAAGTCCGCATGGCCATCCATCGACAGGTCGTGGATCAGCGCGACGCGCCCGAGGTCGCCCGGCGTGCGCAGCGGCGGCTCCTGGTGCAGCAGAGCGGGCGCGCACACGGGGTACATCTCCTCGTCCATCAGCTTGTCCGCCACTAGGCCCGGCCAGGCGCCCGCGCCGTAGCGCACGCCGATGTCCACCCGCTGCGCCGCGAAGTCCATCGGCCTGGCGTGGATCTCCAGGCGCACATCGGTGTCGGGGCATGCGGCCTGGAAGCGCTCGAAACGCGGCAGCAGCCACTTCGTGGCGAAGGCCGGGCTGACGGTGACCGTGAGCACGCCGCCGGCCGCGCCCTCCTGGAGCCGCTCCAGGCCCGCGCTCAGCCTGTCGAAGCCCGCCCGGATCTCGGGCAGCGCGCGCAGGGCGTCGCCGGTGGCGACCAGCCGGGTCCGGCCGCCGGCGTTGCGCACGAACAGGGGCATGCCCAGCCATTCCTCCAGGCCGCGCACCAGCTGGCCCACCGCGGCCGGGGTGACGTGGAGTTCCGCCGCCGCCTTGGCGAAGCTCTGGTGGCGGGCGCTGGCCTCGAAGGCGCGCAGGGCGTTCAGGTGGACGGGCGATTTCATCATGGCAAAGAATTTCTTTCTGGCAAGAAAACTTTATCTCGTTTGCCAGCGGGCCATCAGAGGGAAAGAATTCAACCCTTGCCAGGAGATCGTGGAGAAGAAATTATTTCTACACCGCCTCCGGGCAGGCATGTCGTCCATCCTCAACCCATAGGAGTCCACCATGGCTGCATACCTGCAGATCACCTTGAACATCCCTGCCGGCAACCGGGCCGCCGCCGTCGGCATCTACCAGAAGTACAAGGCTCCCTTCCTCGGCACCATCGCCGGCGCGCGCTCGAAGGAACTGCTGGTGCGGGACGAGGACGTGCAGGTCCTGCATGGTTTCGACAGCAAGGAGAATGCCCGGGCCTACCTGCAAAGCGAACTGTTCACCGCCGACGTGGTCGCCGGCCTGAAGCCGCTGCTGGCCGCGGACCCCGAGGTGCGGATCGACGCGGCCGCCTGAGCGCGCGGCGTACAGGCGCAGCACGCCATGCTCATCCGTGCCGATTTCTCGCGCCGCGCCGCCGTGGCGCCGCAGCAGTACCAGTGGGTGGCGTCGCCGCAGCCCGGCGTCGAGCGCGTGATGCTCGACCGGGTCGGCGGCGAGAAGGCCCGTGCCACCAGCATCGTGCGCTATGCACCCGGTTCCCGCTTTCCAGCCCATGAGCATCCCGGGGGCGAGGAAATCCTGGTGCTCTCCGGTAGCTTTTCCGAGGGCGGCACGAGTTACCCGGCGGGCTGGTATCTGCGCAACCCGCCGGGCTCCGGCCACCAGCCGTCCAGCGAGGAGGGCGCCGTCATCTTCGTCAAGCTCCGGCAGATGCCGGCCGGCGAAACCCGCAGCGTGCGCATCGATACCCGGGACGCGTCCCGCTGGACGATGCAGGGCGCGCGCGCATCCTGCCCGCTGTTCACGAGCCCGGGCGAGTGCGTGTCCATCGAGCGCCTGCCGGCCGGGGCTCGCGTCTTCTCCGGGCCGGTCGGCGGAGCGGAGATGCTGGTGCTCGAAGGGAGCCTGCACGAGGGCGCGCAGCAGTACGGGCGCTGCAGCTGGATACGGCTGCCGCCGGGCGAGTACCCCGAGTTCATGGCGGGCGGCACTGGCGCCACCGTGTATCTCAAGACCGGGCATCTCGCAGGTGCCGCATGCTGACCGCACGGGTGGCCATCGTCGGCGGCGGCCTGAGCGGCCTGTATGCGGCCGCTCTGCTCGAAGAGCGCGGCATCCGGGACTATGTGCTGCTGGAGGCGCGCGATGCGCCGGGCGGGCGCATCCTGTCCCTGCCATCGCGCCCCGGCCACGACCGGTACGACCTGGGCGCGACCTGGTTCTGGCCCGCGCTGCAGCCGGACCTGGAGCGCATGGTGCAAGCGCTCGGCCTTGAGACCTTCGAGCAGTACGAAGATGGGGACATGCTGCTCGAACAGTCCCGGTCGCATGCGCCGCACCGTGTCGATGGCTATCGCAGCGCACCCGCAGCCCTGCGGGTGGCGGGCGGCATGGAGGCACTCATCGACGCGCTGCGCCAGCGGCTGGCGGCGGGCAGGCTGGTGACCGGCCGCGTGGTGCGGGGCCTGCGGCATGTGGGCGAATGCATCGAGGTGGAGGCCGATGACGGGCTGGGGCACCCGCTCTCCTGCCGCGCGGCCCAGGTGCTGCTGGCCGTGCCTCCGCGCCTGGCCGCCAGCACGATCGAGTTCACGCCCGCGCTTCCCGATGCGCTGGCGCTGAAATGGCAGGGCTGCGCGACCTGGATGGCGCCGCATGCCAAGTATCTGGCGGTCTTCGACCGGCCCTTCTGGCGCGATCAGGGGCTCTCCGGCGAGGCACGCAGCGCCGTCGGGCCGATGGCGGAGATCCACGACGCCTCGGCCCCGGGCGGCCATGGTGCGCTGTTCGGCTTCCTGGGCGTTCCCGCTGCCGTGCGCCACGGTATTCCAGAGGCCGACCTGCTGGCGCACTGCCGCGCCCAGCTGGTGCGCCTGTTCGGCGAGGGTGCGCAATCGCCCCGCGCGGAGTTCCTCAAGGATTGGGCCGCCGACTCCCATGTCGCGGTGGCGGCGGACCTGAACCCAGGCGAGCATCAGGATGTGGGGCTGCCCTCCATGGCGCGCTCGGGTGCGTGGAGCGGCCAGCTCGTGGGCATTGCGAGCGAATGGTCGCCGGAATTTCCCGGCTATGTCGCGGGCGCAGTGGATGCCGCGCGGCGGGGTGTGGAGGCAGTGCAATGAAGACAAGCTACAAGGCGATGCAGGTCAGCCGCCCCGGCGTGCTGGAACTCGTGGAGCGGCCCGTGCCCCGGCCGGGCGCCGGCGAGGTGCTGATCCAGGTGCAGGCGTGCGGCGTCTGCGGCGCGGATGCCGCCGATATTGAGAAAGTCGCACCCGCCGCGCAGCCGCCGCGCGTGCCCGGCCATGAGGTAGTCGGGCGCATCGTGGCGCTGGGCGCGGGCACGTCTGGCATCTGGGCGCTGGGCCAGCGCGTGGGCGTGGGCCGGCTTGGTGGGCATTGCGGTGAATGCGTGCAGTGCCGGCAGGGGCGCTTCCAGCTCTGCCTGAATCAGCCGGTCGTCGGCAGCACCCGCGACGGCGGCTATGCCGAGATGATGCTGGCGCGCAGCACGGGGCTGGTGGCGATTCCCGATGAACTGAGTTCGGAGGAAGCTGCGCCCATCCTGTGCGCCGGCATCGCCACGTTCAACGCGCTGAAGAAATGCGGGGCCCAGGCCGGCGACACCGTGGCCATCCTGGGCATCGGCGGCCTCGGGCACATGGCGCTGCAGTATGCGCGGCGCATGGGCCTGCACGTGGTGGCCATCGGGCGCGGCGCGGACATTGCCGCGGATGCGCTGGCGCTGGGCGCGCATGTCTACATCGACAACCGCGCCGAGGATGCCGCGGCCCGGCTCCAGGCGCTGGGCGGGGCGCAGGCCATCGTGACCATGATCGACCATGCCGAGACGGTGTCGGCGCTGCTGGCTGGCCTGGCACCCGAGGGGCGGCTGGTCGTGCTGAACCCGGGCAAGGGCCCGCTGCAGGTTCCGGCCGGCCTGCTGGTCGGCGGGCAGCGCGGCATCCTGGGTTCGATCACCGGCACGCCCTACGACAACGAGAAGGCGCTGAGCTTCAGCGTGCTCGTGGACGTGCGGCCGCGGATCGAGGTCATGCCGCTGGAGCAGGCGGGCGAGGCCTATCGCAGGCTGAAGACGGGCGACGTCAAGTACCGTATGGTGCTGACCATGGGGCATGCTTGATCGGGACCTGCGCGACGCATCACGCACCCTGCCTCGATTTCGCCTGGGACGCCGAAACCACGTCGATGAAGCGCCGCAGCACGGAGGAGCAGCGGTCGCCGCGCCACACCAACTCCCAGTCCTGGCGCAGGGTCAGGTCGGACAGGGCCATGAAGGCCACCGTCTCGGGCGCGCGGCTGCGGGCGCCCTCCGGCAGCACCGTGCAGCCCATGCCTGCGGCCACCAGCGTCAGCATCGAGGCCGCATCCACGCCCTGCACGGCGGTGCGTGGAACGAAGCCTGCATTGAAGAAGCAGTGGATCAGCCGGTCGTGCCATGCGGGTGCGGCGGTGCGCGGTAGCCAGATGAAATCGAGGTCCTGCAGGTCCTTCAGGACTTTGGG
>ERZ781399.3185-NODE-3185-length-12795-cov-5.162794_pt1 | contig 12795 bp, 11 predicted proteins | sample MGYA00511014_ERZ781399 | MGnify/ENA primary metagenome ERZ781399 (study PRJEB29847, sample SAMN06458254) | wastewater metagenome | isolation source: Wastewater bioreactor | place: South Africa: Cape Town | study: EMG produced TPA metagenomics assembly of the...
TTTAATTTAAATAATTGTTTTTTTTTGTTGTATTTTTTGAGTATAGCATGCCATAACTTTAAAACGTCGGCGAAGAAATATTTTGTTTAACTTACAGAAAAAACTACAGAATTTAGTCGACTTTAATGACATTATTCATCAGTCTTTTCTATCACTTCCTTCGTTTGTTTTTTAGGGCGTACGAAAAAAAAAAAATTCATTTTCATTTGTTGTTTTTTTTTCATTGCAGATTTGTTTGTTTTTCTTCTTCTTTATCAATGTTGAACAAAAATTATGAATGATATCGAACAGTCGACTCGACGAATTCATATCATAAGCAATCCTCTATCATTCACAACACGATCTCGGTAAGAACGACGAAAAAAAACAGCCCGATTGATTTTCATTTTGTTTTTTTCTTCATGAAACATTCTGATTCACGCTTCTATTCATAGTTTTCAATGAGTCACTTGTAAATATTTCTTTTCTTACGCGAAATATTTAAATATGAGAGATAGAAGAAAAAGAAAGAAAAGAATAAATAAATTGTCTTTGCCTGTAAAACGAAGAGAAATTATGTTGAAAGTTGATTTTAGACGATCACAACGTCAACGAATAAGTCCAAGTCCTGAACCGAAACCTAATCAATTAGTATCAATTGACATAAATCCCACGCTGATCCAGCAAAACCTGCTGAACCCGATCCAGTCGAACGAAAAAAACAAGCGGCTTTAATCAAAGCTGAAAACAAACTTGAGAAAGCACAACGTCTTCATCAAACAGCTCAACAAAGTATTGAACAGAATATATCCGAATTTCTTCGCGTAACAACCATTCCGGGTCTACCCAATGAATCGAAAACAACGAATGCAGCCTATGAAAAACGAATTCGTACTTTACAAGAAACGAAAAAAGAACTCGAGAAAAAAATAGCCAATTATCAAGCTGATATACAACGAATTCAATCGGGCGATATACCACGACATTATTCGTCATCGAAAGATATTCTTAATAATATTAAAAATAAAGTTTCCGGTTCGAATTCAAAACAAAATTCAGCAACCGATATCTCAACTCTGAGCAATACCAATGAACAATCGCTGATCGATCATGAAAATCAACTCAATCTACCGACGATATCGACTGTTAATCAACAAAATTTCCTTTCAAATAGTCAGAATAGTAATACATTAGATGTTATGCGTACATCACCATCGAATTCCATATCAAATGAAATTGGAAATTATCAATTCTATATCGACGCTAATTGTACGTTCAATTAAAAAATCATCAGAGAAAGAGAAAAAAAGTCACAATTTATCTCTTATTTAGACGATCAAAAAACCCATGACACCAGTATTCCAAGTCTGCATCAACAAACCGATGATCTCGACAAATCTCCTTCAACAAAACGACGTTTAACGTAATTCTCTCGAACTTCTTCTCCTTTCTCTTTCAAAACTTCGTTCGTTTCTTTTTCCAGTGATGATTCCAATATCGAATTCAACGATCGAATATCCGACCATTCGAATGATGATCGATTTATAAGCTACAATAATTCCAAACGAAACACTATGGTAAGCCGATTTCTTCGTCATTTTTCGCCTATTTTTTTTTGGTTCTTCAGTCATCAAGTGAACATCATCAATTATTACTTAAACTTGATTTTATGCAGAAAACGATCGATCGTTACGAGCTTAAAATCCTTGATATGCAAAAACAAGTCGATACATTAAGTCAAACGAATGAAGTACAAAAAGAAGAAAATGAACGTTTAAATAACGAACTAACCGATCTCACAGATATTCATCAAGTTGAAATGTCATCAATGAAAAATGATTTGAAAAAATTAGAAGATAAATTAATCTATAGTTTCAATGAATATTGGACAGAAATGGTTGAGAAACTCGAAAAACTCGATACAAGAGTATGTATTGTCAATGATTCGAGAGCGAAAAAAAAACGCTAAAATTCATTTTTGATTTCATTAGACAACGAAAGTCGAACAGACACAAACACATTCACTTGAAACTGAAGAGAATACCCATCGGATAATAACAAAATTTGTGAATATTCTACTGACTGTCTTTGCAATAATCCTTCTTCTCTTATCGACAATTAAGAATCTTGTTCAATCTCGGTAAATAGAAACGAAGATTTTTGTTAAATTCATATTGTTCTTTTTTTTTCTGTATTAGTGTACATGCAGTTATCTTACTGATACTCGTTTTTACATGGATAGCAATTCATTATTTACCAGAGAATTACTTTCAAACAAGTAAAAACAAATTCAAATTCGAAACGAATCAAATTCTTTTGGTTTCATTTTCTAGATTTTGCAGCGATTTTTAAACGAACATCGTGAAACAATAAAAATGAGAATCTTCTCCGAGTGATATTCTTCTTCACGTGCAATGTTTAGTTTAAATGCCAGCTGGTCCGGCTCGATATGTGCTAGTTTTAGCTCGAATCTCTCTTCATCAAACCAAATCGTTCGTTCGTTTTTCTTTCGTTCATGTTCTTTTTCTATCTAGTCGTTTCGTTTTCTGTACGTTTATTTCTGTTTGTCTGTCTGTTTCTCTCCTTTGTATAAATCGTAATGCTCAAAACATAATAAATAATGTCGCTATTAGACGGCGTTCAAAAGAAAAGTCTTTCGAGATTTTTCATCTATTGGTTGACAAAATTCTATAAAGACAGCTGACTGACTGACTAACTAACTAACAAAGATAAGAAAATGCACAACAACACAACAGCGACAACCTGTCGGACGGGCAGTAAACGAAAGAAAATAATAAAAAAAAACGAGAATTCGAAGAAAGAAATTATCGTTATATAAATCGGACTAATAGCTCGTGTTTTACGTTACGACATCGATTATATAATCAAGTAGAGAACAAGAAACGAATATTTTATTATGTACCCTATAAAATGAATATATCATTTACGATTTCATATTTTTAGATTTAATAAAAAAAGAAAGAAACGTTTTGTCATGGTATCAGGTTTACTTGCACGTTGCATCATGTATGTATGAAAATTAAATTCTCTGAAAGAAAACAAAGAAAAATTCTTTTGTCACAGTGTTACCATTGGAACACTCTATCCAGCTTATCGATCGTACAAATCGTTAATTAATTCCGATTTACGAGAAGTGGTAAAGCGAGATTATTTTGTTTTCTGTTTTCCGAAGTAAAATTGACTCATTCTTGTTTACAGGTCAATTGTTTACGTTATTGGGTTGTTTTTGCGATATTTATTGCATGTGAAACAATAACAGACATTATTTTGTCATGGTAAGCCGATTCATTGTTTTCTTCTTCTTCGTCCTATTTCGTTCGTTCTCAAGGTTTCCATTTTATTATTGGATTAAAATCGGTACTGTTCTTTGGATAAGCTCACCGCCCGGCTCAACATTTATCTACAAACGTGTCATTCAACCATTATTAAAAGAACGCGAACAAGTCAGTTGTTTCACAAATTTCTTATGTCAATATTTAGACTCGTCTTTGTAGGAGATCGATCAATTGATTGAGCATACGAAACAACAAAGTTATAGTGCAATACTTGATCTTACGAATAAAGGCTTTCGATATGCATCGAACGTTTTTTTGAATACGGCTGTATTGGTAAGATAGAAATCAATGATAAAGAATCGATTGGATGAGTTGAGATTTTCATCTAGGGTCAAAGTTATCTCGGTGAACATTTAAAACGTTCGTTGAGTACGAGTGATATCAATCGAAATCCAACACGAAATGCTGCTAATCTACCAGCAACTGTTCAAGAAGAAAGCGAAGAAGGTATACAAATGAAATCAATCCAATGAGATTTTGTTGATTGTTTGTAGAAACAGATCCTGAATTTACCAATCGATTGAAAGAAGATCGAAAATATCTATCCAAAGGATCGAATCGCAAGCCACTTGCAAGTAAAATGATTAATCTTGATTTTTCTTTGATAATATTTTCTTAGTTTATCAAGATAAACCAGAAGACTTATCAGATAATCAATTAGATGACTATGAAATGTCCAAAGTCCTCTCTCGTAAAGGCCGAGTAAGCCATCGTTCTTTTCTTTTTCATACAATCGTCTTTTGTTCTTAAGAATGCAACAACAACAGCCACCAAACGATCAGGCAAAGGCACAAAAGTCAAACAAGAAATAATCGATACGAATGACACCGATGATGAAATTGAAAATATGCGCAAAAAACATTCGACTTAATTCTGTACAAAGAAAATCAACATTTTTTTCTCTCTCTTTCGTTTCTCTTTTTTTTTATTTACAATATCTAGATTGGTGCTGGAAATTCTTTCGATTATTTCAAAGATTTTTTTTTGTTCTCTTTCAATAGAAAAACAAACAAGTTTCTTAAGTTTATTTATTTAAAAAAAACAATATAAAAACAAGATTTATTGAATTGAAAAAATGATTCACTAAGATAATCGAGAAGAAGAAGACAAATGTTTTATGTTCATTATTATAGATGATTGAAGAAAGTCCTCGGCATACTTCTATTACATTCCATAAGATATCTATTTCAATATGGCCTGTCTTAGAAGTACGAAGTGGTTTACTTTCTCGAGATAACAAAAAAAACTAAACGAACAATTCTTGTACTTACAGCATATTGAACTCAAAGATGAGAAATAAACGACTGAATAGAGAATCATACAATGCTCGCTGTATATATATACGCGTATTCTCCTGATGACTTCTTTTTTGTACGTACATACTCTATTCTTGTCTATAGAAAATAGAAGAATTAGAATAGTAGAGCAATGTCGGCTCCAAATTTGGCCAATACAAATAGGATAAAAACAGAACAAGGCAAGGAAAACGGCGCGCGCGCGCAAGCATACGCATATACGTCCCGATGGATAAACGGAGATGTGTTAAGATATATTTTCGGCTGAAAGAGAAAGAGAAGAAATAACAGATGAGACCAATAGAATGATGCGTTGTACATTTTTCCTTGTTGTGTTATTCTTGATAAGGAAAACGACGAAACAGATCGATATCCAAAAGCGAAGAAAACTAATGAACAAATAATGATAACTGAACAGGAATAGAATGCTGAATATAGATAAATATCATTTCCAAAAGAAGAATCGAGTTGTTTATAGAACATCATTATTGTTCATATGTATGCCATTTCTAGCTTGACCGACATGGAAGATATGCGTATGAAAGGCGAAGAAGAAGAAGAAGAAGCAAGAAAACGAGAATCATCTTAGCGGGAGACAACAATCAGATCATCCATCTCGTCTTTTTATCTTCGTCTGCCAGCTGTTTAACATCGAACATGCTTCTGATCGTCATACCTCATCAATGTTTGCCAGAATAATATAAACTAATTTCTATTTTGCAAGACGAGATGATGATTTCATTCGTTCTAAAAACACAAGAAGAAAAAAAACTGAATATGAAGAAGAACAACGAACGAACATAGAAAAGAAAAAACAACCATCTGCTTAGATGTTTAGATTCAATCTAAGAATGCACACGCGAACATATTCGATGACTCTTTTTTTTCTTTTTTTGGGTGCTCTTGTTGATTGAACCAGTACGCGAGCACGAGGAATAGCAGACACACACATACAAAAAGCCGTATTCCTTTTTTTTTCATTCTGTTAGCTCCTCGTGTCGTTTCTAACCAAATTAGTCTCATCTCTTTTTCCTTTTCAGTCGATTCCGTTTTTTTTTCTCTCTTCGTCTCCTTTTTATTCGTGAACATGTGGTGGTCACCCCGTTGTGTTCTTCCTTCTTTTCTCCTTTTTTTTTAGTTGTTTCTCTCAGATAAATAATTCGGTCAGAGAACATTCAAGGTAATTCGTCAGATGAGTAGAACAACAGCAGCAACGTATTTTGCTTGTTCTTGTTAGTTTTCAAGGAAATCAAAAAGAAGGATCAATTGATAGATTGCTTGTTTTCCTCGTTTGGCAAATTGTTGAGTATATTTTTGCTATCATTATTTGGTCTTCTTTTGGATATATCAGAAGAAAAGAAAGAAAAAAAGACAAGACGAACGCGATAGAGAAAGGCAAAACGATTGTATTGCATTTGGCTTCAAAGTAATCGACAGATTAACGTTTGGAGATGAAGGTAGTTCGAGTTGGACCGAAGAAATCGATTAGACAATAATGATCTCATTTATCTTTGTTTATTGATGATGCAATGAAAAGGTTAATAGAAAACAAGAAAATTGTTAACTAAATGAATTCATCGAACCAAGTACCAGGATTGTCTATAGATTCTATTGGATATATTTCGCTAAGAGTTGGACTTAACTCTTGAATGATTCGATTGAGAAGATCTGGATTATGACGAACATATTCGAATACGTCATTATCATTGCGCAATTGCAATGTTCCAGTATATTGTGGTAGATTTTCATTCCGATCAGTGATACTAATCGATAAACAATTAAAATATTTGGTATACAATCCCATGTCTTCTTTCACTTACTGTAGTTTAAGATTGATTATAGGCGAATAACCCGTTGGTTTGTAAATACGTGTCAGAGTTTCATCTAGATTCGACAAGAAGAAATTTATTCGTTAATTTCAACTGAATTCGAGATCATACGATCATATCTTTTAAAATCTGTGTACGACTTCCAAGTAGCTTGTGTATTTTGATTTCGAATAGTCGATAGGACTTGAATCGATGATGTGCCATCTTCCGAAGCAGTTGATACAAAATTCAGAATGTCAGTTTGTAATTTTGATGAGTCGAATGTATGATTTTGAAAGTTCTTTGTTCGAGCTAAATAAATTCGAATTTTAACAATTAATCAATGGCAAAATTCGAAATTTACCATTGTAAAGATCGATTCGAATTGAACATGGAGGAGATTTTTTCGTTTTCTGCGAATCGGCTTTTTCTCTCATGATTTGATCACGAAGAATTGAATTGAAACGAAGTGCAATCGTTGGCAGATCACTAGTTGTTGATTCGTATAAACATACTCTCACTTGTTCGCTATCACAGGGTCCCAGAAACAATCTAATCGATAAAAATCAATCGTTATTTGTTGTATTATTGAAGACAAATCTACCCCGTTGCATGCCACATGCAGAGAATGGGATTCTTAGCCATGAACTCAACTTGATTGACAAATAGAAAAACCCAATCCTGAAATAAATAGCAAATAGTATTGTTTTCAATGAGATTTTTAAAAAAAATCTACCAAATAGATTTCATCTAATTTAATACAAGTTGGTTTCGCTTCTAATAAATATGAAACAATCATCAGATGATAAATAATTGATTTTGCAATTTACCTGCCGCTTTTTTCAATTGATCAATGATAAATTGCTTTAGATCTGATGTTGATTCAACACCAGTTCGATGTACAAAGTATCGAAAGAGAAATTTTGAAATCGTATTGACAGCACTTTGCGGAGACTAAATCAAATTTACAAAAAAAAACAAACAAAACAGTTATATTTTTCTTGCAAACGAAACGAAAAACCTTAGAATATTGCTGAATATCATCGAGAATGATGCTAGCTACTGAATGTGAAACTTGATCACCGTGCGAAACAATTTTAAATTTCGATGAATCAATTGAAAATTGACACGAAGATGACGTTTGCTGATCGAGTAAATTTAACTTGAAGAAAAAAAAACAAAAATTAACAATCAAATGAACTGTAAGTATAAAATTTACGTTGAATGTAATTGTAAAATTAAGTGTATGAAATTGTTCGATAAAATGAATCGATTTTTGTTTATTCGATTTTGGTTTGATTGTGATTTCAGACAGTGTAGCACAGAGAACGTTATAAGGTCTTTCTTGTGGATTGATTTGCAATTGACGGACTTCCCAAGATAGTTTCCGAGGACTTTCGAGTTCGTATTCATTCGATGTTGGTTGTAAATTCAGTGCTTAACGAGCACGAATAGATCAATATACGTAGGAGTCAATTTTTCTTCTCTTACTTATATCTGATAACTTAATTACACCCGGATGAGATTGAATGAAATCGTGTAATAGAGAGAGTATTGTTACATCGACTTTAGCTGTGTACAATGTTTTCTTTTTATTTTCAGCAATAATCACTGGATTGACGCCTTGATGTGGCTGATTAATAATGAGAAATGATCTAAATAACGAATTCGAATGAAATAAAAACAAAATCTTTCGAATCTATTACGTTGTCATGATTTTTTTCACTTCTTCTACACCAGTTTCTTGAAATGCTGGTTCGTAACGCATCTTAGAATCAACTAAATAGCTCAAATGTTCCGCTGTTCTGAAACATAAGTCGAGTTTAAAAAAAGTATAACGAAAAATAATTCATATAAAATACCGGTTCTGTAGTTGAATTAAGCTTGGGGATGGTAGTTCATTTAAATTGAAAAAAGAAAGACGTCGAAGATTAACAGAATTACGACATTTATAGAAATCGCTTTCTCTCTGACGAAAATCCTTCAAACAAAATCAATAATAAAAAAGATTACTATTTAAACAAAATCTACGTCTGGATAGGTAATTAATTGATTTGCTTGATGATCAGTCATTTGTTTTTTCATATAAACAACAGATTGATCGAATGCTGTTTTGAATGCCAATGGATTCTATATTATCAATTAAAAATCATCTCTGAAAGAATAATTTGCTCTACTTCTAGTATAGATTCAATCAATCCATTCAGTACTAAACATTTCGCAATTGATGCAGGAATAGGAGTCAATTTTGCACGTTTAGCTTCTAATAGAGTAATTGTATTTTGAATAAAATCTCTAAAATATTGAGAATATATCAATAGAATCAAAGAAATTTGTGCGAAACAAACTCTAGTTGATTGGATACACTGATTTCACTCATTATATCAGAATAATTTATTTCACCGACTGATTTTCGTAGTACAAAAGCAAAAACACCAATTGTTTCAGATGGATATTCATGTGGAAATAGAAAGTTAAAACAATTGAATAGTCCTGTAACTCTTTTCTAAACAAAATAGTCAACTTCGAATTTAATTTCAATCGAATACAAAAACGAACCACATCTAATGACGATACTAGAAAAGGATAAAATGAACGATTAAAAAAAAATGATTTGACAAAATGATTTACATTGCATTGCATGGAATTGATTTGTGGCCATTATAGATTCAATGAAAACGTCAAATGCAAATGAGTATTTATACGAATCTGATGAAAAAAGTAAAAGAAACAAAAAAAAAGTTTTTTTTCCTTCTTTCTTAAGTTTCAGGTGTAGTAGATAAATAAAACTGAGTGCAAGCACATTCAATGTCGACAACAAAAGAACGAATTTTACAACCACGCTTGCCTTTCACCGAAAGACGAATTCGTATGAATACGTCATTATTTAAATGAAATTTTGAAATTGTGATATTTCTGCGAAATTTTACACAATAAATTCTGATGACTCATCAACGTTGGAAATATTTATGTTTACTTTTCGTATCGTGAGATGAAAATGAAAAGAATGAAGTAAATGATTCATAGAAAGTACGTTTATTCGAAATCTGAATTCGTCTGAAAATTTTGAGGTACACAATTGATCGTAAAAATCGGCGCAGTCGAAAGTTGAGATGAATATTGTGGCAAACTGTTCGATACGATTTGAAGAAGATTGTCTCCTGTTATCGTATGTTCATTTGCAAATGTATTAACGACAATAATAATAGGAGTTTGATTGTTAGGCGAATATTCCATGCTAACTAGTTGTTGAGCTTGAGGTTGTTCGTTGAGTGGCACATAAGGATTCGTATTCTAAAGAAAAGTATTATAATTCGCCCTTTTTTTTGAAAAATTAATTATGCATTACATATGTTAGAGCAGGTTGAGTTGGTGAATTCGAATCAGATGAAGTTTCGTTTGTTATACTATTCAATCGATAGAATTATATTTCTAAGATTATGATTATCAATTATACATACTAATAGGCTACCCATATAGACTCATATCCAGATTTATGTGGGCAGAGCTCTTCCAATTTAGGATCTAAGTAAGTTTTATAAGATGAATTGAATTCGAAAGTATATTCTTTGTTTACTGTTATAATGGATTGTTAATTCGTGTATATTCGACCAAAAAGCGTTATGCATTTGTTCACTTGCTACAGTAAAATTGGTGAGTATCCTTTGGAATTGTGGCTCCGTTTCTGATGCTGTCCGGATAATAAATGTTCCTATTTCTCCTGCAAAATGACTATTTCTGAAAGCAGCACGTAAAATTCTTGTTTCAGATTCTAATTGTCGAGAATAAATATATATATATATATATATATATATATACTATATAAGAGAATATTTCTATTTTTGAAAACTTACTGGAAGCGACTTCTAAACGAATACCAACACTTTTCGTATCAAGCATATTGTGTATCGATCCAAAACGTAATACACATACACAACTTTGTGAACGATTTCTCTCTTGATTTAAAACGTTATCAATAGATGTACTACCGTAAACACCAAGAAACAGTCTATTATCATGAAAAATGAGTTATAATAAAAAATGAATAAATTTTAGATTAGTTACCCATCGGCATGGAAAAAAGATAAGATCGAATGATGAGCCATATAATCAATTTGAGCGAGAATCTTTGCTAAGATTATCTAGAAAATGCAGATGTTCAACCAATGAATTTGTTAATATTTTTGTTACTTTAAATTGTTCATTATCAATATTAATTATTTGCAAATTTGCATTATTAGAATTCTGTTCTTGATCTAAACAAACGAATATTTTCAAATAAAACATATCTATCATTGAAACATTTTCTACTGACCAGAAACAAGCATTAATTCCTTGGATATATAAGGCATAACCCAAGGATTAGGATGAATACCAGTTCGATAGATAAAATATCGTCCAATACTTTCGATAAGTTCACCAAAAGTTAGATCTGTTATTGTTCCAGTTGTTTTTGCAGCCATAGTTTTACACTCTGTGAGATCTGCGATGAATAATCCCGCAAACAAACCAGCTGATTGTCCTACATTAGTTACCAAACCAAATGGAGCTGATTTGATATCGATATCAGTTTCATGAAGCATCAAGCCTTGCTTAGAACGGATCTTTAACAAAAAGAAAACAGTTCAGTGTTATTTTCGCGAGCAATTTCTTACGATGACATGGAATTGAAATTTGAGATAATAAATACATGTCGAAGGAGATGATCCGCCTGATGTTTGATTGAAAGTAATGTTTGATAAATCAATTGAAGAAAAATTTCGACGCGTTCCAGTTGAAGTTAAAATTGAGTTTGGTTGCCAGTCTAAATCTGGCTGTTCACAACATATAGATGCATCGGTCGAACAACAAACAAAACATTCTAAATGATATTAATTGATTTCAAAATGCTTATAATAGATCTATTCACTTGATTTGTCGATAGTTATCAATGAATTTTCTTTATTAAGTAAATAGAGTAATCGAAGTTTGGATTTAACTGTAAATGGAATCGATTTGCCAGTAGGTTTTGTAACAATTGGCAATGTCGGTTGTTGAACAATGATAAACGAACTGAATTTCAAATATATTAGAGATATTCAATCAATATCCACTTACTTCTTTAGCAATTCATCAAGACATTGTTTCGATCGTGGAACTTGTTGGGAGTCAATTTGTGACATTACTGTCATCATATTTTGAAAAAGCGATTGAGTCCTAAGTAAAATCGTCGAAGTAATTACATATTTAATCAATTATACAAACCATATCTGTAAAGTGATTATATTGATAGGCGCATGCAGCTCGTCAACACTATAGAATTGAAAACGTCGTTTTCGATAAACTTCATTGAGTTTGTTCGCATAATCATTTCGTTGCGCGCAATGTTCTAACAAATCCGCCATCTAAATATCAAATTCCATAAATTAATCAAATCGATTTAATATTATACTGATTCAGGTGTCGGTAACGTTGAAGATTTGTCTTGCATAGACTTGATGAGATCGGATTTGATTTTTTCAATTTTTTCTTCAATGAGACGTTTATACTAAAAACCGATATTTCAATCATTTAGGAACTATTTGTTTATCTATTGAAATAAAAACTACCGTTTCACTTTCCAATTGATAGATTAATCGAGTGATCATTGCGTATCGTTCAATGTGTGTTTCTGAATCATTTTTTAACATTTGTTTTGGATTTTTCAATTGTTGAATACAATGACTAAAACCAAACGTATCAATTAAAATCAATAGTTCTTGTTTTTGATTTACCCTATTCCGCGAACAATAGGATTGATTTTATCATTATAGAATAATGCAGACGTATCATCGTACTCATTTTCACGTACTAAGCAACTATGAATACCAATTATTCCAGATGAGTACTCATTGGGTGCCACAATTGTATGACTTTCCCATAGTTCCGGTGTAACAGATGATGATGATGTCATGTTAACTGCCATTGGATATATTTCGTTGGTTTGTATACAACCGTGTGCAAAAATATTTCAGGTGAAATAAACCATTCAATATATATACGTGGTCGTTTTCTCTTGCTTTCGCACAGAACAGACAAAAAAATTATGAGAAATAAAACGTTACGAAAGAAACGCGCATTCTTAGAAATATAACATTATAGGCAAGCGTCACAAATTATGTGTAAATTTCCAGCTGAGAAAATGACGCTTGTGAAATTTCCAAATATTGCTTTTTTTTACCAACTATTCAACGACAGAATTGATGTTTATTATTTATGCATTTGATAAGATCGAAAATAAATGTTAATGATATCGCTTTTTCTTGTCGTTCGTTTACGAAAAGAAATTTAAAAATAAAAGTCTATAATAAACGTATTCACGACAAACAATGATAACAA
>ERZ781399.3190-NODE-3190-length-12784-cov-4.619373_pt1 | contig 12784 bp, 10 predicted proteins | sample MGYA00511014_ERZ781399 | MGnify/ENA primary metagenome ERZ781399 (study PRJEB29847, sample SAMN06458254) | wastewater metagenome | isolation source: Wastewater bioreactor | place: South Africa: Cape Town | study: EMG produced TPA metagenomics assembly of the...
ATATAAACTACGCGTAATTTTCTATCAATAGTAAGAAGCAATTAAAACGCAATAATTCAACGAATCATCATAATTTGCTTGTAAATGTTGACTTTATATAATGAAACAAAAGAAAAGCAGATGATACTATTAAACAAGTGAATGAGATACTTACTCGAAATATCATCATGAAAGATAGAAAGTTGGAGGAGGAGGAGAAGAAAAAAAAACAACAACAACACTTTTTTCATAATACTTAGCAAGACGTGCATGCCAATACTTTATTTTCTCGTATCGACGACAAAAACCCTTCCAACTAAAATAGTTACCAGCTATACTTAATTATCAATGATGAATCAATTTCAGTAATGTCATCAATGTTAAAAGGAATGAATCATAATGCTACGATCTACGTACGTACATACGCGTCTGTTTCCAACAGTTTAAAACTTTCGATGAATCTTTCTTTTCTTTTCGAAATAGCAAAGACTAATTAGAAATACAAGAAGAAGATAGATGAAATGATAACTTGAAATGTAACCTGTAATATGACTATTCTCCTTTTTACTGTGTACTTCTGTTTCAATCAAAACAGAATGCTTCGAATGATGTACAACTTCATTTAAAAAATAAAAATGAAAAGATCTTTTCTTAATAATGACATCATCTTTCTTATCGGCAATATAAATATAATTGTTAGTATTAATAGAAGAATGAATCAAAATAAATGTCAAACTTCTTCTTCTTCTTCTTCTGCTTATGGTTTTCCTATTCCACTTACTTTTGTAAGATGTTAAATAAAAGAATCAAATCAATTGTCTTTTGAAAGTATTTCAAAGAACGGCAAGGGTGGCACATCGTCGAACACGACATTATATGAGACAACATAAAATGGTTAATTACGAAAACAAACAGACGCCTTTTTTTAAATCGAAATGAAAAGGCAAAATAGGATGGTGAGAGAGAGAGAGGGGGGGGGAGAGAAAGGAAAAATGACTGCAAGGAAGCGAAGGTAAAAAGCTAATAATAGACGAGAATAGAAAGAGTAACTAGAAAAAGAATCAAATTGATGTGGATTAATTCTCTTTTACTTTGTCCCTTTTTTCCTTCCTCGAATTTACATGAGTTTTTGCCTGTCGACGTACTTTTTTCTTTATTTTCACATTCGTCTTAAGTAACAAACGCAAGTTGCATCGGTAATCGAAGAAGTAATAGCAGTTAAACACGATCACTTATCTCAATATATGTGTATACATAAAAAAGGCTTCATCGCATCTGTAGACTATTAAATATAGAATTGCTGACATGCATTAGATCGAATTGACAAATCAATAAACAATTTAATCCAAAGACTTTATTTTTATCGTACAAAATAGAAAATAAAAAGCAAATCATTTTTGGGAAATCTTTCGAAGAAACGAAGAACGTCATCTATTGTTCATCAATAATTATAAAGAAAGGCCGTACGTAAACATTTGCTTTTCTAGAGTTTTCTTTTTCTCGATGCTGATTATAAATATTAATACATCATCAGAAGAATATTTACTGTTGTTCGTACCGCTGTGAGTATGGACGTAAACTTGTTTCTCATGTTTTTCTTTCTATTTATATAAATCAAAAGACGTTTTTTTAATGACAAAAAGAGAAATGTGATTTTTTTTCTCCTAAAATAAATACTCTCTAAATCGTGTACGGCCAATAAAGAAATTTTCTTTTTTTAATTCGATCAAATCGATTAGTGAAAAAAAGAATGCAAGAGAATGTCAAGACTATATTGAGATTTATTTTCTGTTTCATGCGAGATTATTCAAATTCAATGTTTGTCTTAACAAAAATACTCGAAAAGCATTTAAATCGGAATGATTTTCTATTGACATAGAAGGAAATTTATTTACATGCACTATTTCAACTATCATAGAAAACGAGACGATTGACTTATTTGGATTCGATGGAATTTTTTCTATAGATATTAATTAGAAAACAAAAATGCTTCAAAGTACTTTTTCATCTCGATACTTTTTTTTGTTAATAAAGACCTACCAACGGATACGAAATCTAAGGATCAATCTCATTATATCTTTAACTAACTCTCACGCACCTGATTTTTATTCCGTCTAAGAAGTAACTAAATATAATTATGAAAAACAAGTTCTGTGTTGATCTACGTTGACCCCGTCTCTATGAAACAAACATGTCTACTTGATTAATCTAGTCGATGAAGTTCTTCTTAGCGATGAAAACTAAAACAAAAGAACTGATGATACAAGAAAAAAATAAATCCATCGGCGATCTTCATGTCTGTTACATAGAAAATAAATAATCTGTAGAAAAACAAAGGATTTATATACTGACAAATAACCTTTCTCATAGAGTACAGTACGAACAAATAAAACATATCTAGTTATCTACACGTTCTGCTAATTATTCAAGAATAAAACGAAGATGAATTATTTGTATACACGACTATTATATCGAGACGAAAGAACAAAGTAAACGAAGGCTCAGATAACATCCTCTGGATTTTATTAGAATTGTCTATGTGTATGTATTATAACGAAAATATAATATCATCAATATCCTATTTGTTCTCTCATACTTTCTATAAATAAGATTCTGATGTACGTGTAAAGTTTCATCTTTTTTGATAAATCACTCGTCACCTTTGACATCATTAAAAATAAATCCATAAGATATATATATATATATATATATACATATATATGCATGTACGGAATATGTCTACATCATTATTGATCTCAAATCGATCATATATAGATAAAGAAATGTGATCTTTTGTGACAAATCAATAAGATAAAGATAGACGACGTAGGCAGAACATGGAAACATCTGGTAATCGAAAGCGGAATATTTCTTGGATTTTAACAGGTTCAAATGGTAAACATAGATGTTTGTCTACTTATGGGTACATCTTACCATGAAACAACATATTTATATGCAAGATAGTGATGTCTTTGGAAGATCATCTATAAATAGAGAGCAAAAAAAGCAAAGAAAGAACATCAAATGATGATGGGAAGATATCGATAGAGTAAACATTATCTTCTTCTTTCTATTTTCTTCGCATTTTTTTGTTCTCTCTATCTCTCTTTCCTCATATATACATACGCACACACACACACACACACACATATATATAACCTATAGACGCCTTTAGTTTTTTTTTATCGATCCTATGGGAACAACAGAAAACGTCTCGTGAAAGGATCTCGTCATCTATATAAGTCTACACATCGAATTCACTTGTTTGCTATTGGTTCTATGTATACATATATGCATATTAAATATAAACACATCTGAAATCTCCGAGAAGAATAGAGATCAATCGGGGTCATAAAGGCAGAGTTTGTCCTGAATGAATGAATGAATGACTAATAATCGACTGGCACGTATAAAACAATGTGACATTGAAGTTAACAGTTTTTTTTAAACATACTGGTTTACTAGACAGTGCATAGGATTTTAATCGGAAAAAGGAAATCGGCAAGTGAATGCTTGCATACACGCCTCTGCGTCTGCGTCAATTCAAACGACAAGAAAGAAAACAACAGAAAGCGAATGTTGATTTTATGCTGTAGCTGAATGTGCACGAGCGGTGTTTTCATAAAGTCAATATAGAAAAGTCGACATGCAAACGATGAGTCTCTATTTTTACTATTACCAATAACTGACATCGACTAATGCTTAGTAGGAGAAAATCAGTACAGTCACCGGAGAACGCTAGCACGAAGACAAAGCATGACAGATCAAATTCCTCTAATACATATAACTGTAAGCACGCATATTTTTGTTGTTCAAATAGTAAAGAGAGAAAAAACCTCGAAGAACAGAGGAAAAAAACGTAGAGGATGATTAATAGTGTTACTGAGAACGAATAAATATTGACGAATTAGAGACAAACGATAATTGAATTTAAAATTCGACATGATCTGCCCGTAGACGATCCTATCAGAATTGCATCGCTTGACAAATTTTCTTTTCTCATCATTATATGAGGGTGTTGTTGTCGTTAATCGAGGGAACAAGCGAAACTCAGTCAGACAAAGAAAGTGACGAGGAGGAGTAGGAGAAGGAGAAGGACGAGATAGAGAACAAGAGAAAAATGACAGAGTGATTGTAGTTATATTTGTCGATAAATACTCGATGACTGTTCACTAAATCCTATATTCATATCCTTGAAAAATTAACAATAACAGAGTGCAAGACAAGAGTTGTATCTATATCTCATCACTTTTCTTGTTATAACAAAATAAAATTAAAAAAAAAACGTATTGTTTTACTAAAAGTTACTCATACTTGAATTCTTGTAAATCTTTCGGATTATTATTGTTATTTGATCAATCAATAAAAATATGTGAACAATGATAGACATAAGAGATCTTCAAAAGAAAAAGTCTAAAGTATGTGTCGTTTCGTCTTTGTTTTGAAGGCAAAGTCGTATAATGTCGATCAACGCCCTTTCTACACGACGATCCGATTATTTTAACAATATATTTTTCCTCTTTATCGGTTCTATTTATTCGAAATAAGATTTTCATCGCCGACTGAATACTAGTACTTTTGTATTTACACATTCAAGCTGAAATCTTATACGTCATATGCTTGAGAAAGACAAAAAAAACTTCTATAAATAAAGATTTGTGAAAATTCAACGGGAAATTGAATCAATAATAAACGATTATAAAGGGCTTAAATTCAACATTCACATTTCAACTATCATAATTTCAATACGCATAAATTTTAATATCCGGTTTAGTAATCACATAAACATATAAATAAATAAAAACATATAAACACAAGTACTAAAAATAGTCTTAACATATCCATCTATCAAAATTCTTTCTTTTTTTTTGTATCAAAATACTATAATCGAATTATCTCAATATTCGATAAAAAAAATATATCTATTTGATTATTATATATTAATCTATATTTTATTAAATGGGATATGAAATTCCCTCGTAGAATTGGCCTTGTTGATGAAAATAGTGTATCCTTCTTACTTTGCTATTTGTGTTCAATAGTTTTTATTTTACTCTATTCATGGAATAAATTTTTTTATTGTTAGATAGAGAATTTCCTCAATGCTAATTATTCGAATACCAACGGGCATTTTTGCGCTTACCTGATGGACTATTTTTATTCTCGAGTCTATTGTATTTCGTTGAACAATTGTTCGTTTGCATAAAACATCCGTTTGATTTCAACTGATCTGTTCATATTCACAAAAAAGCAAAGCAAAAGAACAATATAATGAAAGAAAGAATTGATTCAGATGATTTTATTTGTAACGACAATGAGATGAATATTTTCTTTTATGATAGTTATATATATATATATACGATAGAAAGAACAAAAAAACTTTCTCTTCTCATCTCTCAAGTTAATCATCGACTACATGGAGATTTCGATGTAGTTATTTTCTCTCTTTTGTGTCGTTTAATTTCTGTTGTATTTGACAATGTCATAAACGATCACTAAATATGTTTTGCTTTTTGTTTTTTGTTTTTTTCAAATAAAGAAAAAAAGATTTCGGTTCATTCTGTTTGTACGATGTATTTGTTTTAACCAAAGGAAAAAATGTTCATAATAATTTATTCATGAAAAAAATTACTTATTATAGCATGCGGATATCCTCAATAATATAAAAATCTATAAATAGATTTTTGTTTGAATTGTCTAACCGAGATCAACAAAACAAAACACATCGAACCATACGGGTAAATAGCAGGCAAAAAATCATTGTCAATGTTGATTACGATCATAAAACGAGAACATAAAAGTCAATTCTCGAAAATGTCCATCAACATATTCAAACAAACCTCGAATAAATATTCGATTATGTCAAGTAGAACAGTATTATTTTTAATCGTATTGAAAACAATGAGATAATTCAAGTATTAATTAAACAAAAACTTCATGATACTTTGAAGAAATAAATGTTTTTCAATTAGTAGGAAGTAATATATTCGCGTTTCTCTCTCGAGATGATGTCTTCGTATTGTTCTATGACATTCAATGCGGAAAAAAGAGTTTGACATAGACTTAGAAATTTGCAAATGAAAGTAGCTGTCTGTGTTTTCGTCATTTAAAACCATAAATAGATTGTCATATCTTGGGAAATACGACCAATAGAATGTTTTTTGATTCGAAAATTTAATTGTCCAATAAAATCCGTTGATAATTCGCAATCGTCTGTGAGATACAATTCTAAATAGATTAGAAATTGAAGTTGTTCGATTATTTTCTTCGTATTTTCAAATAAATATTGGCTGGATATTCGTCGATTGGAAACACCCAGATAAAGAAAACGAGTATTCGGAAATTGTTTGCAGTACATAAAAATCTCACTAAGATTCCGTTCGGAGATACCATCCAAATATAATTCAGTAATTCGTTCAAATCTATAAAATCAAATTTTATGCAAGATAATAAAAAAAAAGTAATCGAAACGCTTTTTGTTTTACCTTGGCATATGATTTTCATCAATAATTGAAAAACAAGATATACACAAAGTATTAATTAATGGAAATAAATGATATATATTCCGTAGATGTATATGAGGAGCATTTTTAATTTGAACTGTATGTAAACTTGATTGATTCAATGGATTTGCATTGATTTCTTTGAAATCTAATTGATCCAATAAAAGCTTTTCAACAAAAGGAAAATATTTCGATATGAAATCGTTGAAATCAATAGTTTGATCATTCAATGAGTAAATGAGTAGTGTCGATGCGTAATTTAACGGTAAACTATTTGTTAGAATTTCCTTGTCAACAGGAATATCAAATGATTTAAATTTATAGGGTATCGAATAAAAGATTGATGTATTTTTAAACGGAAATTTCAAATAAGAGAAGAACCAATTTTTCATTTGGAAAAATTTCGATTGAAACGATTCAATTGGAAATGTGTCTGTTTCATTCATTAATCGAAATGATAATTGAAAATTATTTAAGACATTATAAAGTTTCAAGAAATTCTCCCATTGTTGACCATTGATAAGATTTGATAGACTATCGTTGGGTTTAAAATCATTTGAAATACAAAACTTGAATGATATAGTCGTTGAAGGACTTAAAATGAGAGCGAGAATTTGTTGGAATTCTTCAAAATGAAATGAAATAATCGAGTTAATTGATAAAGAAAACTTGTGCAATTTTGATAGAAGTGTTGTTTGAGCTGAATTCAATTGTATATCTTTGAGAATTTTGACAGTTCGTTGGTCTTGACTTGACCACCAAAAGATAGCAACGATTAAATGTTCAATATTTGGAATGCATTGAATTAGAATAAGTAGATCGCTTGGAATTTTAATATTGATTTTCAGATAGATCAACGAAGAGAATTGAATTTGACTCGAAGAAAGAGAAGAACAACTTAGTCCACTTGGAATTTCAATTGACAATTTAATTAGATTTGTTAGATTATTAAATAAATTAATTATCAGTTTTGCCAATATTGGATAGTCTTTGTCGGATATAGAATCAATTTCGATTGAAAGACTGACTAAATTTGAAAGTTTTAATAAATATTCATTGATAAAATCGTTCAGTTCATCGATTTTTATTGATTGAAAAACAACATTTTCGACGTGTTTATAATTTTCAAATGTAGTTGGAGAAGATATTAACTTATTAAATAGTTCAATCTGACCTGGTGTTCGTCGATCTCCTAATTTAATCATTTTTAATTCATGATTTTTATTTAAAATAGGTAAAATAATTTCAACATAATGAATAAATTGTCCGTATGATAGTCGAGTCAAATCAATTTGATGTTTAAATGGTGTTAATATACGATTGAGTCGTTCATTGATATTGAGAAATGCATTGAGTGCATCGAATAAACTTAAATATTCGAATATTTTACATAGAACTTCGTCAGGAAAATCGAGTAATTGCATTTTGTTTATGAAAAATTAAACGAGTAGAACGTCGTATTTTTTTAAATGACAAATCCCGAAAAAAAACCAATGAGTTTTTATTATACATTTTGCATTGAAGATATGACATACGGACATCTGTCTGTGATGTCAGTAAAGTCTTTTTTTCTCGTATACATATTCGATTTAATTAAAACGGAAAGAAAGAAAGAAAGAAATAACGAAATCGAACTAACCGTTATGTTTTACTAATTCAAAAATACATTCGTAACATGCAGAAACTGACAACTGGTGCTTTAATGGTATAAAATTAAATCTTTTCAAAATCATTAGTTTTGATTTATTTTCTGTAGCGTTTTGCTAAAAATAGTGCTTGTGAACAGCCAATTCTGCAAGTGCTTGTAAATGGATAATCGATCCTCCATTTTCTATTCTAATTCGAATCGAAATAATTAATTTTAGAATATTAGATTAATGGATTCGAAACCAGTGAGTGAATCAGCTATGACACCCAGTCAACACAAGAAAACTCAACGTTATCGATTGATTCTTTCTGATGGCAAACATTTTCTACCTTGTAACTATTTTTCTATGTTTCTGTTTTGTTTTATTCAACAACAAAAAAACTTGTTCTAGCTTGTGTTCTTACTGTACAATTAAATGATTTAGTAACAAATGGTCAATTACAAGAATATTCAATTATTCGACTTGATCGATATTTACGTAGTGATCTCAAAGGTCAAACAGCTAAGTTCGTGAACTAAAAAAAAACCTTTTCGTTCAATTCAAAAAATTGAATTTTAAATAAAATCTAGAATGATTTTACAAGTTCTTCAAGTTACTGTTTTGGATATAGCGACACATAAAATTGGCAATCCAGTTTCATTATTAACAGCTGATTTACATGAAGATGATACGACGAATTCATCTACAACGAATGTTCTTCAACCAAAAATCAACGGTTAATACCAGCGAAAAATTAAGATCTGGAATTCATATTTGATTGATCTAGGTTCAGCATTAAAGCGTTCGAATGGTCCTATGATCCATGAACAACCACTTCTACCTCCTCCATCATCAGTCATGACAGCAACATTACCAACAGTAAATATTGGTTCAATTAAAACAAATCGTTTGTTTAAAATCGAAGCATTAAATCCTTTTCAAAATCGGTGATTCGAATGATTTTCATTGAAAAATAAGCAAATATAAAATCATTTTAACATATAGATGGACGATTCGAGTTCGTGTGGCACATAAGAAACCTATTCGAAGATTTTCGAATGGTGAAGGTCAAGTTTTTAGTTGCGATTTTATCGATGAAACAGGTGAAATACGTGCAACTGCCTTCGGTCCAGATTGTGATCGATTCGAACCGATTCTCGTCGTTGGCAATGTACAACAATTTTTTTTCATTAAAATTCAATTTTAATTTCAATCTAGATCTATTATATTACTCAAGCTCAAATCAAATATGCAAATAAACAATTCAATAATCTTCATAATGAATTCGAAATGACATTTCATAGTGAAACAATTATTGAACCATGTACGGAAAATATTCCAAATATTCCCTTTCAACGTTTGGACTTTGTTCCAATTCAACAAATTCAAACGATCGAAAGCAATTCATTCGTTGGTTTGTTTTGATGAAAAAAATTAAATTTCGTTCATAAAAATTGTTTTGCTTTAAAGATATTATTGGAATCATCATCAGCATTAGTGATGTTAACCATGGAAAAAGTAAACAAAACAAAGATTATACAAAACGTGACATTCTCATTGCTGATCGAACTGGTCAAATCAATGTTACATTATGGTACAAAATGGTATTGAAACATCAAATTTTTATATTGAAAGAAACATATATGACAACAATATTGACGTTCTAGGCTGAAGAATTTCAAGCATCAGCTTTACGAACAATTGTTTCATTCAAAGGCGCGTGTGTCAATGATTTCAATGGAGGTAAAATATTCAATTAAAAAATGAAAATAATCGAGATTTATTATTTTTTTGAATTGTAAAGGTCGAACATTATCAGTACTTAGTAGTACACAAGTGCAATTCGATCCTGATCTATCGAGTGCTCACGATCTTCGTCGATGGTATTTAGAAGAAGGCATGCAAATGGAAATGATCGATTTATCTATCCAACCCAAAACTCATGACAATGGTTCATTCATTTCTATTTATTCTTTCATTTTCTCATCAACTCGTATTTTTCTTTCTTTAGTTCCATGGAAAACATTTTCTCAACTATTAATCTATGATTCAAACATGCTTTCGAATAATAACGGTGAAATCTTTCGAATAAAAGCTGTTTGTACATATGCACGACACGATCCTGTTTACAAAGCTTGTACACGTTCTGATTGTAAGAAAAAATTGCAAGATAACAACGATGGAACATATTATTGTTCGAAATGTGAATTAAATTACGAAGATTACAAATTATTGTACATGGCAAGTGTAAGTCATAAACTCGATTATTTTAATTTCCTATTGCTCTACTTATTTTCTTTTGTAATTAAAGATTCTCTTGTCGGATTCGACTGGTTATCAATGGGTGAGTTTCTTCGACAAAGAATGCGAAATTCTATTTGGTTGTACATCGGAACAATTTCCACATGAGAAAACTAAAGATGAACAAGATAAAGCCTATCAAAAATTAACGAGTATCTGTGGACGAGAAAATATGTTTCTTATTCGTGTTAAATCAAGTCGTTACAATGTAAATACTTTTTACATAGACACCGAGTGAAAACTAAAGTTTTTTTTGTTGTGTTGTTGTTTGATTGATTTAGAATCACGATCGACTTCAATTTACATGTATTGGAATCGAATCTCTCGATTATCGTCTTCTCTCACGTTTATATCTCGAAGATATTGGCAAACTATGTCGAGTTTTATCGAATTAGATGTTTTTTATTTATTTTTTGTGAATAGATAATCTTGCTGTCGTTGTTGTTGTTGTTGTTGTTGTTCTTTTATTAGATAGATATACAATTTTTTGTTTTGTTTATTAAAATAACAACAACTGCGATTCATTAGTAAAATCGAAGACGAAGTAAATAACAGGTTCTCCTGTTATTTCAGCACCCATTCGTTTGTAATGTTCTGTCTAATAACATATCGTATTAGCATCCTGTCGAACACATACCCTTCGCACATGTGGATGACAACATGGAGCCGGTCGACACATAGGACGAGCATAGAGAATACTTTCATCATAATCGGAATCATAATCACTTAAAGATTTCACTTCGACTGAACGTGGTGAACGTAGATGTATAGAACGTTCTCGTGTTCGACGAAGTGGAGGTGTTTCAACGTCCCAAACTTCGTATATATTCGGTTGTACCGGTTGTAATTGTAAAGCAACACGATATCGAGGACTTTGACTTCGATTGATAGCTATCGTACTACGAATATCTGTGTTTGAAAGTGAACATTGAACTTGAGCATCTCGTTGTGCATAATCAGACGAATAAGGTGGAGTTCGATCAGCATGTAAATATTCGGGATGTATGTATGTTGAATTTGATTTTGTTAGAAAATTCTGTCGTGGAATTTCAGTGGTATAATTCTTGTTTTTAAATGGTGCACGTAAACTGAACATGCCTCGTTGACTATTCGGATATTCAATTCTGTACAAAGCTGGAAGATTAACAGCATTATTCGTTTTCGTTGTCATGCTAGGTGAAATGAATTTGTTTGAAAATAAAAACTAAATATTTCATTACGACGAACAAGTCGTCTCCTGCTGAGTTCAAATGAAAACGAAAGAGAAAATTCTATTTCTTTGCGTATTTTTTTCAAATTGTTTATGAGAACGAACGGTCTGAGCGCGAACGCAGAGACGCTGATAACAAATTACCCTCTCTCTTCGCCCCAATTTGAGACGAAAGCAGGATTTAGTTTTTAGCGATGTGCAATGCCAAAACCTCGTCCTGGATGTTCAGCATTAGTGATCACTGAAACAATCAGAGGAAAGTAAGTATGAGTTTGTCAACATTCTGTCTGTGCATTTATATAGAACATTAAACAGCAAAACACAACGATGAATGAATCGAAGACATTCAGATGTCAGAAAGAACAATGCGTTATGACTCATACAAATTGAGACGGAGAAGAAGATAGTCAACGAAAGAGTATTCGATCTTGACATTTGAAGGAAATTAACAGATTTGATAAACAAAAATAAATAGAAATGTCAGATTGGCAGAATTGAATTTTAATCATAATTTATTTATTTATTAATTTCGAACGAACGAATCGATCAAATAAACGGATAAATTTTCTAGTGAAACGATGAAAAAAAAATCAAATATTTTTTTGATTTAAATTATTCAAAAAATGTAGAAAAATATTTTATTTTCTTAATTGAAAATAAACATCGCGTCGCTATTAGTCCACTGGTTTATTCGTAGAAAATATCTCGACATCGACCAATCGTAATCGTCTTTTCTATTTGACTAAACTAATTCTTTTGACTTACTGCAAAATTTCAAACAAAAAACATTTTCTTACAAATATTTCCCGTCTCGTTTCTTTTTTCAGATGTCGAATTCGAAAACTCGAAATCTTTCCTCATCTCCAAATAAACATTCACATTTAACAACAAATTCAGCTCCCCTCCAATCATCATCATCAACAACAACATTAATGACAACAACAAATCAATTCGAACAACACAATCAATCACGTCATTCAATTCATTGTTCCGAATATCCATCGGCATTATTCTCCACTATTAATCAATTTCGTCTATCCGATTTATTCACTGATGTTACAATTTATGTCGATGGCGTGCCATTTGCTTGTCATCGTTTAATTCTTGCTGCAGCATCGCCCTATTTTCGTGCGATGTTCTCCTATAATTTTCGTGAATCAACC
>ERZ781399.3201-NODE-3201-length-12765-cov-2.863021_pt1 | contig 12765 bp, 13 predicted proteins | sample MGYA00511014_ERZ781399 | MGnify/ENA primary metagenome ERZ781399 (study PRJEB29847, sample SAMN06458254) | wastewater metagenome | isolation source: Wastewater bioreactor | place: South Africa: Cape Town | study: EMG produced TPA metagenomics assembly of the...
GCAGGGGACGCCCGTGGTCGTGGGCGTTGTTGGGGGGAAGGCTGCTTACTTCGTGCCGCCGCCGCCCATCGACGGCAGCGCGCCGGTCATCGTCGGAGGCGGCGCGGGGACCTTCGCCGGGCCCGGCTTCGGAGCGCCTGCGTCCGCGGCGGGGGCGGCGTGATCGCCGTGCGCGGCGGCGACGTCGGCCGGCGCGTCGTGGTCGATCTTGATGGTGCGCGTCGTCGAGTTCCACGGCCCCTTGATCAGCTTGTTCGAGCCGTCGACGAGCTCCGTCTTCACGTCGTAAGAGCCGTTCTGGAGGTTGTCCAGGTAGAGCGGCGTGCCGAACTTCTCGACCTTGGCCTCGAGCGCCTTGTCGATGCCGGGGCCCGTCACGGTGACGTTCACGTGCTCCTTGCCCTCGGCGAGCGTGACGTTCGCCAGGTAGAAGTCGATGAGGACGTGGTTCGCCATCTCGCCCTTGTATTCGCCCTTCGGACGGCTGAAGACGAGCATGGGCTTCTTCGTCGGATCGTCCTTCGCGTCACCCTTCTTGCCGACCCAGAACGTGACGATCGAGAGCGCGCCCTTCGTCTTCACCGACTCGTGGTTCGCGCGGCTCGGGAACGCGACGAGGACGTGGCGTCCCTCCGAGAGCGCCTCACCACCCGTGAGCTCGGAGAGCTTCACCGGCTGCTTGGTGTCGTAGATCGCCTTGTACGGTCGGTTGTCGAGGATGAGGTGGACGTGGTTCGAGCCCGTCGCCGTCTGCCTGTGCTTGACGTCGAGCTTCACGGAGAAGTCGGCCGCCTTGTCGCCGGCGATGACCTGCGCCTTCGTGGGCGCCGTGATCGCGACGGTGGGAAGCGGCGCCGTGGGGTCCGGGCTGGCCGCGCCTGCGGTGAGCGTGACCGGGGGAGCCGGCGCCTTCGGCGGGACCGCGGGCGAGGGCGGCGCGACCGTCGTCACCGTGGTCGCCGCGTCCGTCGCGGGGACGGGCGGGGGAGGAGGCGGCGGCGGGAGGTTGTCGCTTCCACCTCCGCATGCGAACAGCATGGCTGCTCCGATCGCGGGCAGCGCAAGAACGGAGGCGACGCGGACGGTGAACCGGCGGGGGCGATGGAGCGAGAGCATGGCGCGGACTTTGGCACCTCAGCCCGCTCCCGAGCAAGGGGCGCGTGGCCGGTGCCGGCGTGTCCTCTTGACGGCGCTCGCGGGCGAGCCGAAGGTTCGACGAGGCCTCTGTCTCGAGGCCCGCACTGCGCGGGCGAAGGCGAGCGGCCGCCCTCCGGCATGCCCCACCGAGAACGTTACCTTTTCGTGTGCACGAACCGACGCGCGGACGATCACCCCAAGGGATCGTGCGCGCAGAAGGGCAGCGAGGAGATCGTGAAGAAGCTCAAGGCGGCGCTCGTCGCGCGCGGCGCTGCGGCACAGGTCCGCGCCTGCACCGCGAGCTGCCTCGATCTCTGCGAGATCGGAGCGAGCATCGTGCAGGAGCCCGAGCACGTCGCCTACGGCCGGGTCACCCTCGCCGATGTGGACGAGATCGCGGACGCTGCGGTCAAGGGTGAGGTCGTCGAGCGTCTCGTCGTCTTCGGTCCGCACGCGGCGGGGCGGGCCGAGGGCTGAGGTCGACCGATGGGCCTCGGCTTCGAGCTCGCAGAGTCGATCACAGGGCACTTTCATCGGTTCGACGATCCGATGAAGGACGGCGTCCTCCGCATCACGTTGCGGCTCGGCGTCGACGGGCTCCGTCGCTTCGCGCGTGAGCGACGGATCGAGGCGGACGGTGTCATCGTCGCGGAGGGGCTCGCCGAGAACGGCGGCTCGGGTCGCACGGTGCACGGGACGATCACCTGGAAGCTCCTCGATGAGAAGCGGGTCCCCTACGCGCTCACCTTCCAGGGCGACGACGAGAAGACCTACCACCTCCGCGGCCAGCGGGACTTCTTCATCTACAACGCGATCGACTCGCTCACGACGATGGCGGCGAGCCTCTACGACGACCAGGAGCGCGAGATCGGCCGCGCCGTCCTCTCCTTCGAACCGCGGATGGAGATCCCCGCGTTGCTCAAGTCGTTCCGGCCGCGCGTTCGAATCAAGGCCCTGAGCCGGAAGCGGCGATGAGCAGGCCGGCATCCTGACGGAAGGCGTTACGGAGGAAGCGACGATGGACCGACTCGACCCGAGCACCACCCTGATCCTCGTCGTGGACGTGCAGGAGAAGCTTGCGGCGGCGATGCCGGAGGAGTCCTTCGCGACGCTCGTCAAGAACGCGGGGATCCTCCTCGAGGCCGCGAGGGTCCTCGGCGTCCCGGTGCTCGCCAGCGAGCAATACCCGAAGGGCCTCGGTCCGACCGTGCCGGCGATCGCCGAGAAGCTCGCGCCGCTCGGGGTCACGCCGATGGCGAAGATGACGTTCGACGCTTGTTCGGACCTCGCGATCGCGCGAGCGATCTCGGACATTGCTCCACGCTCGGTCGTCGTCGTCGGGATGGAGTCGCACGTCTGTGTTTTTCAGACGGCACGCGAGCTCGTGAAGCGCGGGTACACGACCCACGTCGTGGCCGACGGCGTGGCCTCGCGCCGCGACGAGAACCGGCGGCTCGGCCTCTCGCTCTGCGAGCGCGCCGGGGCCATCATCACCGCGACCGAGACGGTGGCGTTCGACCTCCTCGGGCAGGCAGGCACGGACGCGTTCAAGGCCGTATCGAAGCTCGTGCGTTGAGCGGCGTCGGGTAGCGGCGCCGGACCAGCGCGCGACGGATCGCGTCGCGCGCCTCGTGATCGCGTCGGACCGGGCGCGCTCGAGCGCCGGCGAGACGATCCCAACCGCTGTTGAGCCGAGCGCTGCCTTGCGCTTCGCGAATGGGCGCTCATGGCCGCGGCGCGAAGCGACCGAAATGGTTGAGAATTTATCGCGGCCTTGACGAATTGTCTGATGGTGACAAAGTGGTCTCGTGATTGACGAAACGGCACAGGTCGACGACAAGGCGTCAGGAATCGAGCGCACCGCCGGGGCCGAGGAGGGCACGACCGTCCTCGTCGTGGACGACGAGCGCTCCAACGTCGAGTCGCTCGAGAAGATCTTCCAGCGCGAAGGCATGCGCGTCCTCGTCGCCTACGACGCAAAGCACGCGCTCGAGCAGGTGCGGGGCCACCGCGTTCACGTCGTGCTGACCGACCTGATGATGCCGGGGACGACCGGCCTCGAGCTGCTCCGCGCGATCAAGCAGGTCCAGCCGGAGGTCGAGGTCGTGCTGATGACGGCGTACGGCTCGGTCGAGGTCGCGGTGAGCGCGATGCGCGAGGGCGCGTACGACTTCGTCGAGAAGCCGCTCAAGCGCATGACGATCGTGAAGAGCGTCAGGAAGGCCGCGGAGCGAGGCCGGCTCCTCGAGGAGAACCGCACCCTCAAGGACGAGATCAAGATGCTCACGAAGCGTGAGATCATCGGCAGCTCGGTCGCGTGGCGCCGCGTGATCGAGGTCGCCACGCAGGCCGCGCCGAGCATGGCCACGGTGCTCGTCCTAGGCGAGAGCGGCACGGGCAAGGAGCTCCTCGCGCGTTACATCCACGAGCGAAGCGCGCGCGCGAAGAGGCCGTTCGTGGCGATCAACTGCGCGGCGATCCCGGAGACGCTCCTCGAGAGCGAGCTGTTCGGCCACGAGCGCGGCGCCTTCACCGGCGCGGTCACGAAGAAGGATGGCCGCTTCGCCAAGGCCGCCGGCGGCACGCTCTTCCTCGACGAGATCGGCGAGCTGTCGCCGCAGGTCCAGGTGAAGCTGCTGCGCGTCCTGCAGGAGGGTGAGTACGAGCCGCTCGGCGGCAACACCGTCAAGGCGGACGTGCGCATCGTCGCTGCGACGAACCGCGATCTGCTCGCCGAGGTCCAGGCCGGCCGCTTCCGCGAGGACCTCTACTACCGCCTCAACGTCATCGCAGTCACCGCTCCGCCGCTCCGCGCGCGCCGCGAGGACATCCCGCTCCTCGTCGATCACTTCGTGGGGCTGTACGCGAAGAAGAACGGCAAGGCGCGCCTCGGCGTGGCGCGGGCCGCGCTCGAACGGATGATGGACTACGCGTGGCCGGGCAACGTGCGCGAGCTCGAGAACGTGATCGAGCGCGCGGTCGTCCTCTCGCGCGCCGACACGCTCACTGAGCACGATCTCCCGGAGGCGATCGTGAAGTCGGCCAGCGCCGCCCCCCGCGCGCTCGACTTCCCGGTGGGGACGCCGCTCGCGGAGATCGAGCTTCGCGTCATCAAGGAGACGCTCAAGCACACGAAGGGCGACAAGTCCCTCGCGGCGCAGCTCCTCGGCATCTCGACGCGTACGATCTATCGCAAGCTCGACGAGGTCGGGCCTGTCGAGAACGCGCCTCCGCTGGGGCCCGAGGGCGGCTGATCAGTCGGAGACGGCGGCCTGGGCGGCGGCCGCGAGGACCTCGAGCGAGGTGCCGCGCGGGAAGCGGCCTTCGGCTCGCTCGGGACGTCCTCCTCCGCGGCCGGCTCGCGCCTTCGCTTGCGCCTGGATGAATGCGCCGCAATCGAGCTTGCCGGGGGCGCCGCGCTGGATCACGACCGCGACATCGCCGGTCGACGGATCGGTGCCACCGGCGAGCGCGATCACGCGCGGGTCGGCGGTGAGCTTGCCGGCGAGGAGCCGGAGCGCTCCCACATCGTCGTTCGGACGGAAGAGCGGGATCACGATCGGGCCGGGCGCAACGTCGGCGCCTGGAAGTCGATCGAGGGCCGCGTGTGCGACGAGCTCGGCGAGCTCCGTGCGAACACCGTCGAGCTCGGCACGTGCTCCCTTCAGGTCCGCGCGAAGGCGGGTGACGGCGCCAGGGACCTCGAGCACGCCGCACGTGAGATCGGCGGCGATGGCGGCGAGTGCGCCGTGCTTCGCGCGCGCGTCGGTGAGCGCGCGGAGGCCTGCGTGGAACGTGATCCGGAGCATGCCCTTGTACTTCTCGAGGCCGACGATGCGGGCCTGACCGATCTGGCCGGTGCGGGTGCAGTGCGTGCCGCCGCACGGCGTGATGTCGAAGCCGTCGATGTCGATGACGCGGATCACGCCTTCGGTCACCTTCGGCTGCTTCCGCAGCGGAAGCTTCGCGAGCTCGTCGGCGGTCGGGTAGAGCGCCCGCACCTCGACGTCGCTTCCGATGAGCGCGTTGACGAGGTCCTCGGCACGGTGGAGCTCGGCGTCGGGGATGCCCTGGCGGGCGACGTCGATCGTGCACGTGCTGGAGCCGAGGCGCGCGGAGACCGTCTCGGCCTGGGCGATGTCGGCGAGCGCGCGAGAGAGCGCGTGCTGCGCGGTGTGCTGGGCCGTGTGGTCGCGACGGCGAGCCGCGTCGATCGTTCCGCGCACGTTCGCGCCGGCTCCGAGGCTCGCTCGTGCCTCCTCCGGCGGCACGCCGGCGAGCACGTGATGGATCGTCCCGGCGTCGTCGATCTGGGTATCGGTGACGGCGAGCTCGAGAGCGCCGACCGTGAGGACGCCGGAGTCACCCAGCTGGCCGCCGCCCTCGGGATAGAAGAGCGTGCGGCCGAGGACGATCGAAGGCTTGCCTCCGACCTCGGCGAGCGTTGCTCCGGTCGCGTCGAACGTGGTGAGGTGAGGGGCCGACCAGTAGAGCTTCTCGGTCATGATTGCGCAGTCCGAGGGGCGGGCCTCGGTTGACACCGCCGCCCCGGTATGAGCTTCTCATAGCGGGCTTTCATGAAGCTGACCATCAACGGATCCGAGAAGGACGTTCCGGACGACCTCACCGTCCGCGAGCTCGTCGTGCATCTGGGCCTGGGTGAGGGGCCGGTCGCGGTGGAGCAGAACCGCGAGATCGTCCCGCGAGCGGAGCACGCCTCTCGTCGCCTCGCCGACGGCGACACGATCGAGATCGTGCATTTCGTCGGCGGCGGCTGACGACGCGCCCGAGCTAGGGACGCGCTACGGTCCTGAGAGCGCCCGCGCCTCGAGGACGAGGCGGCTCACCTCGGCGCGGGCTCGCTCCGTGAGCTCGGCGGCGCGCATGCCCTTCGTGGTGATGGGGGCGCCGACGGCCACGCCCATTCGGGTCGCCGTGCTTCGCGCCATGCGACCGAGGTGCGAGACGAAAGTCTCGTCGACGAACGCAGCGCCGGAGCTCGCGGGGTAGGCGAGGCCAACCGGGAGGATCTCCACCCCGGCACGCGCCGCCGCGATGAACGCGCCGCCGTGGAACTGGCGGACCTCGTCGCCTGCGTACGTCGTCCCCTCCGGGAAGATCGCGATCGTCTCACCGTCCTCGAGGTGCTTCTGGATCGCGCGGATCGTCGCGGCGCCGCTCTTGGCGCTCGCGCGATCGACGAACACCGTGCCGACCGAGCGGGCGGCGGCGCCGACGACCGGCCAGGTCGCGATATCGGCTCGGCTCACCATCGTGCCGCCGAACGTCGCCAACATGACGCCGATGTCGATCGCCGAGCGATGGTTCGCCACGATGAGCCGGCCCGGGGCGCCCTTTCGCGTCGGCGATGGGACGGAGCCCTGGACGAGGACTTCGACGGAGAAGAGCCCGAGCAGAGCGCGCGCCCAGCGCTTCACCCAGAGGTCGCGCACGAGGTCTTTCTCCGCCTCGGGGGCGCGATGGTGAACCGAGAGGTAGAGCGGGAGCATCGCGGCGGTGGTCGCGAGGAATCCGCTCGCTCGATAGACCTGACGGGCTCGGTCCCGCGCTTCTCGGGCTACGTTCATCACCACAGTTTCCTCAACGCATAGGCCATGTACTCGACGCCCCTCCGGGCGAGGGGGCGCGCACGCCACTCGTAGAGATCGAGGTGCGTGGCCGTCTCGAGGTCACGATCGAACCACCTCCGCACGTAGGTGGCGAAGGCCTCGTCCGCGACCGCGATGTTCACCTCGAGGTTCTTCGTTCGCGAGCGCTCGTCGAGGTTGTAGCTGCCGATCGTCGCGAAGCGGTCGTCGATGATCGCGGTCTTCGCGTGCATCATCGGGCCGGAGTGGCAGTAGATCTCGACGCCGTTGCGGAGCAAGGACTCGTACATCGCCTCGAGGGCGAATTGGACGATGGCGACGTCGCTCTTCGTTGGAACCAGCACCCGGACCCGCACGCCGCGGAGGACGGCGCGATAGAGCGCGTTGCGGACGTTGCGGTCGGGGATGAAGTACGAGTTGGCGATCTCGATCGATCGCGTTGCCCGGTTCAGGTGGGCGAGGTACTCGCGGCGCAGGTTGCGCCTGCTCCGGCGGAGACTGGCGAGCACGTAGACCCTGCCCGATGGGCGCTTGCTCAACGGCACGAGGTCGTTCGGGAGCGACAACGAGCGGAGCGGATCGTGCGGTAGGCGGCGGAAGCCCATGCGGCGCCACGTCTTGTAGAAGAGCGTGCGAAGCTCGGATGACGCGTGGCCGACGACCTCGATCGCGTCGTCGCGCCAGGCCTCGCCGCCGTCCTCGAGCGGGAGCCATGGCCGCGCGAGGTTGATCCCGCCCGTGAAGCCGCGGACGCCGTCGACCACGAGGATCTTGCGATGGTCGCGCTGCTCGATGCGCGCCAGGTCGAAGGCGGGTCGGAGCGGAGAGAGAGGATGGTACTCGCGCACCTCGCCGCCCGCGCGGACGAGCGGATCCCAGAAGCTCGGTGTGATCGACAGGCTGCCGACGGCGTCGTAGATCACGCGAACGGTGACGCCGATGCGCGCCCTCTCGACGAGCGCGTCACGGAACTTGATTCCGACGGCGTCGGGCGCGACCCAGTACATCTCGAGGAGGATCTCGCGCTTGGCGGTTGCGATCGCGGCGAGCATCGCCGGAAGCGCCTCGACTCCGTCGCGAAGGAGACGGACATCGTCGCTGCCGATCTTGAACCATGGGCCGAGCGCTTCGACTCGATCCCACTACGGCGTGATCGTCGTGGTCATGGCGTCGCCGGCGGCCGCGTGGGACGCGAGGCGACCACCACCATCGTGTCCTCGGCCAGGTGCCTCTGCCCGTATGCGCGCACGTCTTCGATCGTCACCCGCGACGGTTCGGCGGCGGCGATCGGCTCTCCGCGCCACGTCGCTACGATGCGCGCCCGCGGGTCGAGCGCGGTGGCGAGGACGGCCCGGGCGCGGGCGGCCTTCGCGCGGTCGAAGTCGGGAGCAGGGAGGCCGTTCTGGTGGAGGCGATCGACGAGCGCCCGCACCTGCATCACGGCCGCGTCGAGCGAAGCCTGCGCGGCGACGACGCGGACGACGAGGGCCGGAGCGCGTGGCCAGCCGAGCACGCGAGCCGAGGCTTCGCGCGCGAGCGGCGATGATCCGCCGAGCGCCTTGTCGAGGAGCGCGTCCTCGCCTTCGGACAGCGCCGCCGCGACGACGGTCGCGGCGCCGTAGCCAGCCTCGTCACCGGGCGGGAAGGGGAACGCGAGGTACACCTCGGGGATCGATCCCGGGCGCAGCGGCACTGCGTAGGTGCCCGGCTTCGGCGGCTGCGCGCCGGAGGGGGCACGACAGGCGCGCGCCTCGCTCGTCCGCCGGGTGACCCAGCGATCGGCGGCACGCACGGCGGCGTCCGCCTGCGAGGCATCCGTGTTCGCGAGGACGGCGATGCGGAGCGGTCCGTTGCGGAGGGACTGCGCGCGCAGGAGGACGGCGCTGTCCGCGGATCGCGCGAGCGGCTCGCCCGAGCCCCAGGGGACGACCCACGACGGATGTTGCGGCGCGAGCGCCGACGCGAGCACGGAGAGGGCCGCGCCGCCGTTTCGTGCGTCGCGGCGGAGGAGATCGGCGCGCGCGCGTGAGAGGGCTGCGGTCGAGATGGGCTCGGCCGCGAAGCTCCGGGCCGCGATGTCCGCGAGGCGGCGCGCGTGGGTGGCGGCCGTCTCGCCCGCTCGCGCGGGGCCGTGAACGAGGAGGCCGGCGCCGTCGGTCGACACCCACGGTTCGATACGGACGTCCGCCGACGCCGTCACGCCGTCGGCCGCGGCGGCCGCGAAGAGGGCGGTGAGCCCCGCGTCCGAGTCGTTCTCGCCGTCCGTCCCGCACGGCGATCCGACGAGGACCCATGCCTCGCCCTGTCCTGCCTCGATGCGGGAGCGCGCTTCGACGACGGGCTTGTCCCAGGCAGCGGCCGCATGTGTGACCGCGGACGCGAGGGCGTCGCGCGAGGGCTCGGTCGCCGCATCTTTCGCCCCACGACGGGACGGGACGGTCAGCGTGATCGAGCCTCCTCCGGACCGTCGATCGAGCGACTGATCGACGAGCGCCCACCACGCGGCGCGCTCTGCGGCCTCGCGTGCGTCGCCCGAGCGTCGCGAGAGCACGCGCCCGTCGCGCGCCGTGCCGGTCTCGGCGAGGAAGACGGCAGCCTCGAGGCGGACGAGCGCCACGGCATCCGCCACGCGCGTGGCGAGGTCCGCACCGGCGGCAGCACTCGGCGAGGACGGCGCGGCTTCGAGCACCACGCCCACGCATCCGCCGCGCGCGTGAGCCGCGCCGGTCACCTCGCGAAGACGGAACGGGAGGTCGAGCTCCGAGAGGCGCGCTGCGAGCGGACCGCGCGGATCACCGAGCGCCTCCGCCGTCGTCACCGCGGCGCTGCTCGTGCCGACGTCGAGCGTGGCGTGCAGGACGGGGACGGCCGCGAGGTCGGGCGCCGCCTCGAAGACGTCGACGGAGACCTCGGCGCTCTCGGGGCTCCTCGAGATCGCCGCTCCGCGCTTCCACGCCGGGCCGTCGAGGATCGTCGAGGCGACAGTCTCGGCGATCGCGGAGGGACCCGTGACGGCGACCGCGACGCGGCCGAGGCCGACACCGGCGGTGCGCCATCGCTCGAGCCTCGCGACGTCGACCTCCGCATAGTCCTTCCCCGCGCGCTCGGGCAGCGCGTGCGGTGACCCCACGCAGCGCGCCCATCGAACGAGCGCGCGGTCGCGGAGCGGTCGCTGCCCCAGCGCCGCGAGCTTGCGTCGTGCGGGCGCGAGGTCCGCCTCGGTCGCGGGGGTGACGAGGGCGTCGCGGAGCGCCTCCGAGAGGCGGCGCGCCTCCGCCTCGCTCGTCACGAGCATCGACGCGCGGACCCCGTCCCACGACGGCGTGACGGCGGCGTCGATCGCCTTTGCGCGGAGGCGCGACTCGACGAGCCCTGCGAGGGCGGTCGCCGCCTCGGGATCGTCACCCGAGCCGTCGCCCCAGGCGGATCGCCTTCGCGCGCGACGAGGACGACGGGCGGTCGCCCGCTCGCCGTACGCACGTCGGGCAGGAGGGCCGCGCCGCTCTCTACGCTCCGCGCGGGCGCTCGGGGCGCGCATCCGACGACGGAAGCAGCGAGCGCCGACGCGACGACGACGAGGCGAAGAACGACTCGAGAGGGAGCGGCTATCTTGATGCCTCTCGAGCGCATCCCTTCAGAGGACGATGTCCTTCACGCTGCGGGGAGCGATCTGGAGATTGCAGAAGAACGTGACGACGCCGGTGATCGACTTGACGGTGGCGCCCTCTGCGAGCTGGAGCGGCTCGAGGTCCGCGAGCGAGTTCACGAGGGTGGGGACCTTGGGGAAGGGGGTATCGCAGCCTCTCTGCTCCGTCTCGATCGGTGCCGCGAGGTTGTAGCTGCGCCGGCCTCCGCTCCCGAACGGCTTGCCGTTCACCGTGACGTTCTTCACGGTGACGAGCATGTTGAGCCACTTGCTCCCGGTCTCGTAGGTCTCGAGATCCTTGATGTCGATCTCGACCGGGTCGGGCTCGTTGGCGTCGAAGCGGAACGTGCCGACCGCGTTCGCGAGCTGCACCAGGAAGGCGCCGGGCGCGAACTTCAACGGGATGTCCTGGTTCTCCTGGAACTGGCCGCGGAGATCGAGCGCGTCACCCGGACCGACGCGGAGGTTGCCCGGGATGAAGGACGGGTTGTAGAGGCTGATGCCCGAGTAGGGCTCCTTCGAGCCGAGGTCCTGGACGTAGATCGTCCCGATGCTGCGGCCGTTCTGCGTCTCGTCGAACCGATCGACCGCGATCACGACCGCGCCGCTCACCGCGACCTGGGACTCGTGGGCGGCCTTGGTGGGGCTCTCCGGATCCCGGATCTCGTGGATGCGGTGGTCCTTCCCCGCGGGGGGCGGGACGACCGAAGGCGACGGCTGGTCGCCCTCCCGGGATTCGCAGGACGCGACGCCTGCGAGGAGCGTGAGCGAGGCACAAAAGGACAGGAGCCGCGCGAGGTGCACGGCTCCTGATTAGCACGGAACAGTGGAGGAGGAGAGGGCGAAGCTCAGGCCGCGATTCGGCGGGGCGAGGTGCGCGCGGCGAGGACCGACTCGAGGCGGGACTGGATCTTGTGCTTCTTCGAGTAAACGGTCTTCACGCTGATGTTCATCTTGTCGGCGATCGCCTGCGGATCCATGCCCTCGCCGGAGTAGAGCGCCGCGAAGGCGCGGTCCTTCTCGCTGAAGTCCTCGAGGGTCTGCTGCGCGATCGTCGCCCGCTCGTGCTCGCTCGTGAGCTCGAAGGGGTCAGGGAGGTGACACACGAGCTCCATCGCCTCGGTGATGCACTCCTTCTGCGGCTCGCGCTTGAGCGAGCGGAGGTAGTCGTAAGCGGCGTTGATCGCGAGGAGGCCGATCCACGACGAGAAGCGGTTTCCGCGCTCCGGATCGAAGGAGCGAAGCTTGTGCATGTCGTTCGCGAGGAGCGAGACGTAGAGCGTGGCGTAGACCTCGCGGACGTCGTCCTGGCTCACGATCGAAGCGAAGCGGCGCGTCACCTTGGTGATGCAGCGGATGATGAGGCGGTAGTAGCGGCTCTGGAACTCGCGCCAAGCCCCCGCGTCGTTCGCGAGCATACCAGCGACTAGGTCGTAGTCGGTTTCGAAGCGATCCGCAGCGATGCAGGGGAAGAAACCGGACTCGCGGGGGGCGTTCATCATCTCTCGCATCCTCTCCAAAGCGCTCGGCGTCGTTCCCGCCGGCGGGAGTCCTCGGAGCACCTCGCGTGCCAGCCTCATCCGTGCGGAGAGCGAACTTCAACCTGTGGAAATGACATCGAAACTCGATGTGACGGAGTGTTACGGTCCGGCGTAACAGGCGTAACACTCGCCGTAACACTGGCGATGGAGCGTAACGATCGATGCCCGAAAGGTTACGCCACGACGTGACGGCACCGTGGCTTTCTCGGTGCACGAACGAAACGCGTCGTCCGACGCGCGAGCGGAACCCGGAACCAAGCTCGGCGCGCTGTACTAGTGTCCCGACCGGGGGGCTTCGCTTTCGGCACGGAATGAACGAGTGGACGTACTGACAGGCAACCTCCGGCGCGGGCTCGCGTGCTTCGCCCTCCTCGGGATTACCTTCCTTTCGGTCGGTTGTTCTGCGCCGAGGAACGAAGCGCCTCCGCGAGCGCCGGGCGTAGACCGCGGGCAGGCACGCGCGAGCACGAAGGAGGCGGCTCCGGGCTCGTCCAGCTTCGAGCAAGTGGGCCTCGCGAGCTGGTACGGGCGCGCGTTCGCGGGCAAGCCGACGGCGAGCGGCGAGCGCTTCGACCCACGGCTCTTCACTGCGGCCCACAAGAAGCTTCCGTTCGGGACGTGGGTCGAGGTCCGGCGGATCGACACCGGCCGCACCGTCCGCGTGCGGATCAACGATCGGGGCCCGAACGGCCGGGCTGCGCATCGGATCATCGATCTCTCGCAGCGTGCCGCCGAGCAGCTGGACATCGTGCGTGCCGGGGTGGTCCGCGTCGAGCTTCGCGTCGTCGGCGGTCCCTGACTTCGTCCGCGGCTCCGACCGCGTCGAGTCAGG
>ERZ781399.3225-NODE-3225-length-12706-cov-3.617659_pt1 | contig 12706 bp, 9 predicted proteins | sample MGYA00511014_ERZ781399 | MGnify/ENA primary metagenome ERZ781399 (study PRJEB29847, sample SAMN06458254) | wastewater metagenome | isolation source: Wastewater bioreactor | place: South Africa: Cape Town | study: EMG produced TPA metagenomics assembly of the...
CGCGCGTGGGGGTGCCTCACTATCTCGTGTGCCCGTACGCGCTTCCCGTCGTCGTGCTCGCACGGTTCTTCGCGCTCTTCCCCCAGCCGCGCGAGCGAAACCTGATCTTGCTCAGGAGGTGGTTCTGGAGGGGCTCGATCGCGCAGCGCCTCGGCGGAGCGTCGAGCACGCTGCAACAGCACGTCGACGATATCCGCGAACGTGACGAGGACGGCTCGGTCCAACGCCTGCTGAAGCGCACGGGCAGCCCCGAGGGGGTCGTGGTGGATCCAAGGGTCACCGAGAAGTTCTCGGCGGCGACCGCCCGCGGGAAGGCCCAGCTATGCGCGCTCCTCGCTCAGTCGCCACGCAATCTCGTCACGGGCAAGGTCCTCGAGATCACCGAGCTGTTTGCAGGCGGTAGTGCGGACGTCCTCCGCCGCATCCTCCCCGGCAGCGACGCCCGAGGGAGCTCGCTCGCCGGCAAGCTGCTTCATCCGGCGGTCCCTTCCAACGTGAGGCGCCTCATTCTCGCGTGCGAGGACGAGGGCGCGCTGATGTCCCACGGCATCGATGCGACGGCCATGGCGGCCCTCCGCACTGATGACGCCAAGGGCTTCCTCGAAGCCCGCGCGGCGATCCTCGACCGCTGGATCCGAACGTTCTTCGACGGCCGCGCGGAGTGCGAGCGATCCGATGACCCGCCGCTGCCCTCGTTCGCGCGCCGAACCGCATGAGCGCTCGTGTCTTCCTCGACGAGACATTCGTCGGACAGCTCACGCCGAACGTCGCCACGCAGACGACGGAATTCGAATTCGACGCGAGCTATGCGGTCCAGGGGGCACGTCCCGTCCTGGGGCGCTGGTTCGAGGACCATGACATCTCTCCGCCACGTCGCTTCGACGGCTCGCCGCTCCCCAACTACTTCCGCAACCTGCTGCCCGAAGGCGCGCTGCGAAAGTTGATCGCGAGTCGACTCGGCGCCTCGTCGCTTCCCGAGTACTCGATGCTCCTCCGTCTCGGAGGGGATCTGCCCGGCGCCATTCGAGTACTCAGCGACGAGCTCGACGAGAGCCCATTGGACGAGCAGGAACGCGCGGCCCGTCCTCCCCACGATCCATTTCGCTTTGCGCTCACCGGCGTGCAACCAAAGCTCTCCCTCTACGAGGCGGCCGACAGGCTCAGCGTCCCCGTCGAGGGTGAGCAGGGATTCTGGATCGCCAAGTTCGGGACTCCCGCATATCGAGAGCTCGTGCAGAACGAGCACACGATGCTCCGTTGGGCGACGCGCTGCGGGCTGAACGTGCCGGAGCATCGGGTCATCCGCGCGCGGGACATCGAACGCCTACCGGAGCACTTCGATTCCGAACAGCCCGCGCTCCTCGTCCGCCGCTTCGATCGCGAGGACGGCGGACGTCGCATCCACCAGGAGGACTTCGCACAGGTCTTCGATATCGCACCGGACGACAAGTACGTCTCGGAGCACGTGGACCTCGACTGGGTGCACTACGGCTCGATCGGCGCGGTCGTCTTCCAGCTCTGCGGGTTCGATGATTTCGTCGAGTACATGAAGCGCCTCGCCTTCTTGGTGCTCTCCGGCAACGGCGACGCGCACGTGAAGAATTGGGCGCTGGTTTACCCGGATACGCTCCGTGCCCGGCTCGCGCCGGTGTACGACTTCGTCGCGACCGTCCCCTACAGGGATCGCCCGGAGTCCCCCGCGATGCGATGGGTCCAGCCCGATGCGCCGACCCTGGATCCCGGCAAACCGCTCGTCGATGTGACGCTCGACGACCTGCTTGCGGCCGCTTCGTATGCCGAAGGGGCGGATACCGCAGAAGTCATGGAGGAGCTGGAGCGCTTCATCGGAGTCGTGCGTGGCGAATGGTCCGCCGTCGAGCCCGACGCCCCGCCCTTCACCAAGAAAGTCGTGGCGGCGCACCTCACCTCCACGAAGCTGCACTGACCAGCCATCGAGGCCAGGGCCGACGCGTTCCTGAGCGGCGACGCCGGCCTCGCGAAGTGCCCCAACGTGAAGGTCGAGGTCATCGCGCCGAAGCGGGTTCGGGTTTGCGCGACTCTTGCCCACCGCGCCTCGTGGACATGGAAGACATCGGGACGCGACGTCGACCGCCGAGATTCGCTTGCGGGATCGGCGGCTCTCCCGGAGCCTGTGCATCACCGACAGCATGCCGAAGAAGCCCTCCACGAAGACCACGCAGCCGAAGGCGATCCCCCGCAAGGCGGCGACGCCCTCCGGCTCGCGCACGACGAAGGGCATCGTACCGGGGACCGGCGACGAGGGCCCCAGATGACTCGACGCCGCGATCCACACTCGTACACCCGAGTACTCCTGCCCGAGGCGGACCTCGCGGAGCTGGTCCTCGAGCTCGCCACCCCGCTGCTCGCCGATCTTGGCGCGAGCCCCCGGATCGAAGCGGCACGGCGGACGCTCGATCTCGTGATCACGTTCTGGAACGCGCACGTGTTGGCATCGAAGCTCTGGGAACGCCCGCGGCTGAAGGAGCTGAACGAGCTCAAGAAGCGGATGCGCGGACGAAACGCGTCCCGTGAGGACGCGATCACGTTCGACCTGCTCACGTCGCGCTGGCGCAAGCATGCCGCCGAACCGCGACTCGTCGAGAGCTGGGTCTATGAGCACGACGACTCCGGTACCCCGCGCCTCACGTGCACCATGTGCCTGCCGGAGGGCGTGAAGGAATGGCGGCCTCCGCCGATCGAGGCGCGAATCGCGATCGGGGGCAGGTTGCTCGACGAAGTACGGATCGCACTCGGCGTAAACCAGTTCCTGACCTTCCCCGTGAGCCGGCATCACGGAGAAATCGGTCCGGACGGTACGGCCACCATCTACGCGACGATGCCCACCGCTCTCCAGCTCTTTGCAGAGGGCGTGCTTCCCCGCCTTCGCTCGAACGACGCCGTCGAGGTCATGGTCAGCGGCCGCCAGCTCGGACCAATGGTTCTCGCCGAGATGCGTTGCAGCAGCAGCAGCCCCAACTTGAACGATCTCGCGGTCCTCGTATTCAAGCCCCGCGCGGACAGTCATGAGTGAGTACCAGTGCTACGAGTTCGCTGCGCTCGAGCGACCGCTGTCCGCCAAGGAGCTCGCCGAGCTGCGCGAGATCTCGACCCGAGCAGACATCTCGCCGACGCGCTTCTGGAATGAGTACCAGTGGGGTGACCTCAAGGCCGATCCCGCCAAGCTGCTCGAGCGCTACTTCGACGCCCACCTCTACTTCGCGAATTGGGGCACGCGCCGCCTCATGCTTCGCCTTCCGCGCGCACGCTTCGAGCCGAAGATGCTCGCGCCATACTTCCCGCGTTCCCATGCGGCGCGCCTCGTGACCGCAACGGGTCACCTCGTGCTCGATCTGTCCAGCGAGGAGGAGGACTTCGACTACGTTGAGAGTCCCGGCTCGCTCTCGACGCTCGGGCAACTCCGCGCCGAGCTGCTCCGCGGCGACTTGCGTCCTGCGTACCTCGCATGGCTGCTGGCCGTACAAAACGACGAGGTCGACGACGCGAGCCGCGAGCCTCCCGTGCCGGAGGGGCTCTCGCAGCTCACCGCGGCACAGGACGCGATGGTCGAGTTCCTTCGCATCGACATCGACCTGCTGGGTGCAGCCGCAACGGGGAGCAAGCCCGAGGCGGATGACGGCCCCCAACTTCGCCAGTGGGTGGCAGAGTTGCCCGCCAAGGAGACGACGGCCTGGTTGAACCGTGCGGTCGAGCAGCCGGATCTCGCGCTCGGCAACGAGCTGCTCCGGGCCTTCCGCGCCATGAGGCAAACCAAAGCGTCGCTGCCCATCCGCTCGGTGGCAGAGCTTCGCGCCCAGGCGGACGCTTTGCGCGCCGCGCGCGAGCAGGCGGCGGTAGCACGCGCGCGGAAGGCAAAGGCCGCCGCTGAAGCCGCGCGGCAGCGACACCTCTCGAAACTTGCGAACGACGTCGATGGAGCGTGGACTCGACTCGCCACGCTGGTGGCCGAGAGCCGCTACGACGAAGCGTTGCGCGTAGCGATCGAGCTACGCGATCTCGCGGCGCGGGACGGTGAGGATGCGAACTTCTCGACTCGCTTCGAGGCGTTCCGCAAGATCCACATGCGTCGACGCGGCTTCTTCGACCGCTGGAAACGGGCGGCTCGATCCACATGATGTGAACCACCATCGCGCGGGCTCTCATCAAGCCGCCGCAGGAGGAGCGCGAGGAGCTGCATCGTCTTGTCGAGGCCCATGTCATCGGCGAGGCCGCACTCCTGTCGAACGCTGAAGCATCGACCTGGAGCGCCGCCGCGACGGCGCAGAGGTGACGATGCGCGGCCCGCGCAAGGAGGGGTGCACACGCTGCGCATCGCGCAGCGCCCCACGTCCCGAAGGCCAGCAAACATCCGGCAAAGGACACCGGCACATGCGTTGCAAATCGCGCAGTCGACCCGATGAAATGGACGACCAACACGTTTGCCGGCGGTCATCTGTCGACCGTCATGTCCCAGACGATGCTGACCGGCAAAGCCCGGGAGCGATTCCTCGCGCGGGCCGGAGAGCCGGGCGCGCGGGACGACTCGACGCGGAAGGCGTTCGCGAAGATCTACGGCTGGTCCCCGCCGGCCGAGCTCGGCGAATGGCAAGCGGTCGCGAAGGCCTACGCCAAGAGCTTCGAGGAGATCTCCGACGTCTGGATGCTTCGTGACCCGATCTCGTATGCGCTCGGGCTCGAGAAGTCGTTCAAGCTCGACAAGCGGATCAACACCGGAGACTTCTGGATCACCGCGCTGACGGGGCTCGAGCTGTTCGGGTCGGACCCGTCCGGGGACAGCTGCTTCGTCAGTACGCTCACGACCGGCCGGGGCGACGGCGCCGAGGTCCACATCTTCAACCACGAGAACGGTGAGCTCGACGTAGGCCGCTTTGGCTCGATCGCCAACTTCATCGCTTCGTACTTCTCACCCCATTCGAGCGACGACGACGGCGACTCCGAGGAACATCCGTGGTCGGCGGCGGCCACGAAGTTCGACGACGCGTTCGAGAAGAGCCTGCCGAGGCAGCCGGCCTGGGCCTCCGCCGATCAGCTCTTCTCGCGCAGCCACTGGCTGATGGACCTGCCGACCGGCGAGAAAGGCTTCGAGCTGGCCCGCAAGGTCGCCAGCGCGCCGCCGTTCGCGGTCTGGCTGGAAGAGCGTCCGCGGCTCATCGAGCACCCGGTCCTGATCCACTACTGGACCATGGCCCACTACTTCCTCGGGAACGTCGAGGCGTGCCGCGAGGCGATCGCGATCGGCAAGAAGGCGCCCGGACGGCTCGCCTCCGCGCTGGCCGGCCTCGTCGAAGGCCTGCTCGACGAGCCAGAGGCGGCGCCGCTCGGAAAACTCTCGGCGAAGACGCTCGCGAAGCTGCGCGAGGCCGTGCGCAAGAACGCAGCGCCGGAGCTGCTCGATCCCGCCAGCGCCCCGGCGACCACGAAGACGAAGCGCACGGGCAAGGAAGCGGCGGCGAGCCCACGGCAGATCCAGGCGCGCCTCGCGGCGGGTGAAGATCCGTGGGCGCTGATCGCCGAGCTCCCGGAGGACGTCGCGGTGCATGACCTCGCGCTCCAGTCGATCGTCTCGTCGAAGACGGACGAGGAGCTCGCCGGACGGATCAAGCAGTACTTCAGAGAGCGCACCTGCGACGCCTACAACACCTGGCCGTACGATCCGACCGAGTATGACCGTCGGCTCAATCCGGTCATCGCGGCGGCGTTCCGCTCCGGGCTGCGCTACGACGCCGACCACCCGAAGGCGTATGCAGGGATCACGAAGACGCTCGCCATCGCCGACGACGACTTCGCGATGGCCGCCTTCGAACAGGCCATCGACGAGCTCGCGGTCGAGGACGCTCGCGTCGAATACGTGATCGAAGGACTGGCGAGCAGCGCTCACGCGCGTGCAGGAGCCCTCCTCGAGCGCGCCGCGCTCCGCTTCTTCGCGACGCTGGAAGAGGCCAAGGAGCGTAGCGCCAAGAAGGCGAAAGAGGGCCCGACGCTCGACAACATGTTCCGCGTCGATTCGCACTTCGCCGAGGCGCTCCGCGTCGCGCTCCGCCGCGACGACGACATCGCCGTGCGGCTCGCCGAGAAGACCCTGTCCTTCCATTCGAACCTGCAGCTCTTCGGGACGGCATTGGGGCTCGCGGTGCGCGTCCTGACCCGCCGCGAACGAGAGAGCGCTCTCGAGTGGGCACACGCCTATGCGGCGATGGTCATCGACCGCCGCTCCGGCTCCGAATGGATCGAGGACATCGCCCAGGCCAACGTGGCCGAATGCGCGATCGCGATCGCGAAGCTCGCCGAGCGCGATTACGCGATGGCCTTTCTGCAGGAGAGGTTCACGGCCGAGCGCGAACATCTCCAGGCCGATCTCGCGCTCCGCGGCGCGCTGCTCGCCGGGCTTCTGATCCTCGACCCGACCAATCACGAGTATCGCGGCTGGGTCGAGCGGCTGCTCGGCAACCGCACCGGCGCGTTCTCGGTCTTCAGCGTGCTCCGCGGGATCGAGGAGAGCCGCGCGGACATCCCCGCTTCCTGGGTGCTCCCGCACGTCTATGCGGATCGGACCTCGCTGTCACCGTCGCAGACGGGAGAGGGAGTCGTCCAGGCAGCAGCCCGGCGGGCGCTTGCGGTCCTCGGCGCACCGCCGCCGCCGCCGTTCGACGACAGCGACGAGTTCGCATCCCAGCTCCCGGACGACGGGCTGGCCGCGGCGATCGTTCGGCCTGAGCGCCACCGGCTCTCGAACGTCTTCGAGCGCATTCGCGTGAAGAACATCGTCCACCCCGACATCGTCTCGAACGGCGGCGCCGTCCTGCGCGACCTCTACGCATGGTCGGCCGACGATGGGGACCGAAGCGACAACCGTGCGCGGGTGGAGGGGCTGCGCGCCCTGCGCCTCCAGGGACCGGCCGCGGCTCCCGCGCTCGCGGCGTTGCTCGAGCTGCCGCACATGTCCCTGGAGGATCGCGGCTGGGCGCGGATCACCCTCCGCTACTGCGGGCAAGAGGCCGACGTCCGCCGCTGGCTGCAGTCCGCAACCAACGAAGAGGTGCTGGCCGAGTTGACGCGGCCCTCGCCGCGCTTCGTCGCCTTCCCCGACCTGCTCGCCGCGCACCTCGCCGCCCGCATCGGCGAACGGGCCAAGGAAGCGTGCCTCGCCGCCGTCGAGCGCAGGCTGGCCGACGTTCCGCGGACGTCCGACTATGCCGGCCCGGGAGATCCGGCGCTCATGCTCCTGCCCTTCGTCGCAGCACCCCTGGGAGCCGACGCCCGAGCGCGCCTCCGCTCGTGGGCGAAAGGCTTCGATTCGCACTACTCGCCCCGCGCGGTCCTCGAGCAGGCGGGCAAGTTCGAGCCTGAGCCGCTGTCCCACGATTGGAAGGGACCGCTCGTCGTCGAGGCCACCTGCGTCGGCGAGTCCGTCCGGTATCGCGTCGAGCTCCTCCTCGAGCGCGACAAGCTCGTGTGGAAGAGCTCTACGGATGGCTTCACGATGAACCATCTCATCGACGAATCCCATTCCGAGCGCGGCTCGCTCGACTTCGAGAGCGCCGACGCTGCGCGCGCCTTCGCCGACCTCGAGCTCCGCGCGCTCTCGCTCCGTGGCTTCCGCCGCCCCGCGCCCGCGCCCGCGAAGAAGACGAAGACCACGAAGCGACGTTGACGCCCCTCTCGACCGGGCGCTCAGAAGGCGATGCGCGGGTCCGTGATCGTCGCGGAGCCGCGATAGTGCTTTCGCAAGATGAGGAAACCGCCGCGTGCATCGAACGTGAAGCTCGAAGGCGCGCGGCCGAGCGGTGTCCGAAGATCGAAGCGCATCGTCACGTCGACGTGATCCACGAACGTCGGGTTCTTGCTCGGAGAGAACCCGATCGTGAGGACCTCGCCGGTTCCCTCGTCGACCCATGCCGATCCTTTGAGCGCATTCTCGGCGGCGACGAGTGGCTTGAAGGCCACCCGCACGTGCGACGTGTGCCGGAGATCCCGCTCCGCGAGCGTGAACGTGTAGCGAGGCTGCTCGGATGCGAGGAACGGCAGGTGGAGATCGCGCGCCTTCTCGCCCTTGCCAGCTTTCCTCTCGGCGCGGCGCTTCTCCGCCTTCTTGCGAGCCTCGGCGGTCTTGTCCGCGCCGTCCTCGAGGTAGCGTAGGACCTCGGTGAAGCGCTCGGCGGGCGTCGCGATGGAGCGAACGACCATCTCCTTCGTCCCGTCGACCTGGCCGCTTCGATCGAGCTCCTCCATCTTGCCGCTCAGGGTGAACGAGCCTCGTCGCTTCATCTCCTCGAACTGTTGCGCGTGCCGCGCGAGGCGTGAGAGCAACGGAGAGAGCGCGTCCGTCGTGGCAGGAGCGGCAGGTGCATCGCCGGCCCGGCCGACCTGCGGCGAGGCGACGAGAGCGAGCGCGACGACCGAAGCGAAGGCGAGACGTGAGGCGCGCATCGCCTGGAAGCTTGAGCCTCGGTCCAGTACCGAGCAAGCCGGGCGACTCGACGCCTGCAGACAATCGATGCGCCGCCCCTCGATCGCAGCGCCTCGCATCGGGGGCTCGCGCGATGCCAGCAACGCCCTCGCCTCCCCGAAGGTCTGACGCTGGCGTCGGGTGCGCTTACATCGGCCCCTTCGGCTGAGCTCCACTGCCTGAACGTCGATGCATTTTTCGGGATCGGATCGCGCCTGGAGATCGATTCCTCGATGTGACAGCCGCGGCGGCACTAGCCTCGACGACGGGACCGAGCATGGCCGAATCGTCGTCTTCGACCTTCCGTGACCGCGCCGAGGCGGTGAGCGGATCGGTCTGGCGATGTCTACGCCGGTTCGGCGTCCCCGCGTCCGATGTGGACGACTGCTTCCAGGCCATCCTCCTGCAGCTCCACGCGCGCTGGGATCGCCTCGGCCTCCTGCCCGTTCAGGAGCTCCGGAGCTATGCGTGCTGCATCGCCATCGGCGTCGCGCGCGATGCGGCCCGCGCACGCCGGCGCACGGAGCAGGTGTCGACGCCGCTCGCCGAGGAGCTGCCCGCCGAAGGCACGCCCGAGACAGTGGCCGAGAGACAGCAAGACCTTGCTCGCCTCGACACGATCCTCGCGACGCTCACCGACGAGCGACGCGAGGTGTTCGTCCTCTTCGAGCTCGAAGGCCTCACCGGCCCCGAGATCGCCGAGCACCTTGGGCTTCCTGCCGGGACAGTCGCCTCCCGGCTCCGTCGCGCACGCGACGACTTCGAGGCCGCGGTCTCGCGAATGCGCGCCGTCGATTCACGGAGAAACCGTTCATGAGCCAGTTCCCCAAGAGATGGATCGACGAGCTCGGCGAGGGCGACGCGCGACGTCTCCTCGAGAGCGCCCGCTCCGACGTGCCGCCCGCCAGGATGGTCGCTGCCGCGATCCTGACGGCCGACAAGAGCACGAGTGCTGCGGAGTCCGCGCCCGAGTCGACCGTTCGCATGTCCGGCCGGAGCCGTCGCGTGCGGAACACCGCGCTCGTCACCGGCGCGCTCGTCATCGGCGCTGCCGCGCTGATGGCAGTAACGCGCGAGGAGTCGCGGACGAGCACGAGCACGAACACGACGGAAGTGCCGCGCCGCGCACCGGCGAACACGAACGTGAACGTCGACGTCGACGAGCCGGCGACGACGCCACTGGCCGAAGGCACCTCGATCGCCGAGCTCCCCGACGCTCCCGTCGCGCCGCGGCCAGCCGCTCCCCCCGCCAAGAGCACCGAGCGGACCGCCGATCTCCTCCGTGAGGCGAACCTCCTTCGAGCGCGCGGGCAGTGGGCCGAGGCCGCGACGACGTACCGGAAGGTGATCGATCTCGGGCCCGACTCGGCCGAGGCCTATCCCGCCGACGTCGCGCTCGGCAACCTCGAGCTCCAGCAGAACCGCCCGCTCCCTGCCCTCGCCCGCTACGAGCATGCGCTCGCGAAACATCCCAGCGGCGCGCTGTCGGAGGAAGCTCGCTGGGGAAAGGCTCGTGCGCTTCGCGCCGCCGGCCGCACCGCCGAGGAGCGCGCCGCGCTCGAAGACTTCCGCAAGCACCATCCCGACAGCCCGCTCGCGTCCGTCGCCGCGCAACGTCTCGCCGAGATCGGAGACTCGAGATGAGCCTGCGCTCTTCCCTCTTCCAGCCATTGCGTCGGTCGCCGCTCGCTGGGCTCTTGGCCGGCGGAAGTGTCCTCCTCGTCACGTGGGCGGCCGGCTGCTCGACGTACGACGACCGCATCGGGTACGTGGCGGCGCCGCCGGTGCAGCAGCCGCCGCTCTCACCGTCGACCGCCGACGCCTCGGTCGATGGCAGCGCCGACGCGGTGTACTGCGCGACCTCGGAGTGCCCGGCACCGTACGCGACGTGTGGCAACTCGCAGTATCGCTGCGACAAGAACCTCGACAGCGACAACTACAACTGCGGGGCGTGCGGAGTCGAATGTCCCGGCGCCAACGACACGACGGTCGAAAAAGTGCTCCACGCCGACTGGCGCTGCAGCTCCGGCGCCTGCGCGATGTCGTGCATGCAGGGGTTCAGCAACTGCAACGGCTCGCCCGGCGACGGCTGCGAGGTCAACACGCAATGCGACCCTGACAACTGCGGGGGCTGCGGGATCAAGTGTGGCGACGGCGTCGAGTGCATCCTCGGCACGTGCGGATGCAAGCCCGGTCTCACCCAGTGCCAGCCCTCGACGTGCACCAACTACGACATGCGCGCGTGCAGCGCGCTCGACGTCGACGACGAGAACTGCGGGGCTTGCGGTCACGCGTGCCCGACAGGTGACGACAACCCACCGCACACGTATCGAGGCTGCGCGAACAGCGAGTGTGATCACTACAAGTGCGAGCGGTCCTGGGAGGACTGCAACAACGACCTCCAGAAGGACGGGTGCGAGGTCGATGTCGACAACGCCCCGAACAACTGCGGCGCGTGCGGCTTCGCTTGCGCCGCCGGCCAGAAATGCTCCGAAGGCCAGTGCCTCTGCGAGCCCGGCGCGCAGCTCTGCGAGTTCATGCAGGGCGACCCGCCCGCGCTGAAGTCGTACTGCTTCCACCTCGACGTCCATCCGAGTGCGGGCGCGCTGGCCCCATGCCGCCCGACGGGAACGCGACGCGTGCCTGCCGCGACGGCCGCTGCATGGTCGAGTGCAAACCCGGCCGCGCGGACTGCGACGCCGACACGAACAACGGCTGCGAGACGTCGACCGACTCCGACCCGAACAACTGCGGCGGCTGCGGGATCAAATGTGACATCGCCGCGGGCCAGCCCTGCATCCGCGGACAGTGCGCGCTCGCACCTTGCCCGGAGCGTCCGGTCCAATGAGTACCACCAAGCTCGCTCTCCTCCTCTCCTTGCCCGTGGCGCTCCTTGCCGGCGCCTCCTGCGCGGAGAGCTCCGAGAGCGCTCCGCCGGGGGACGACGCCGGCACCACGGACTCGAGCATCCCGCAGGCCGATACCGGAACGTCCGATGCGAGCCCGGACGCGGGGACGGATGAATGTGTCGGTGACTGGTGCTCGATCGCGCTCGAAGGCCTGAAGGACGTCGGGCTCAACGCCATCTGGGGCACTGGACCGGACAACGTCTGGGTCGTCGGCTCACGCGGGTTCGCCGCGCGGTTCGACGGGACCAAGTGGGAGGTCCGGCGCGCGAACACGCTGCTGGCTCTCTTCTCGGTCTGGGGCAGCGGCCCGAACGACGTCTGGGCCGGCAACAGCGGCGAGGCGATCTTTCACTGGGACGGCTCGAGCTGGAAGACGTCGAGCCTCGGCTTCGCGACCGACGATCCGCGCGCCGTCCTCCGCATCGCGGGCGCGGGCCCCGAGGACGTCTTCGCCCTCGTGGAGCCGAGCTGGAACTTCACCAGCTCGTGTCCGAGCGCGTGGGGCTTCGATGTCCAGGTCGCCTGTCCGAAGATCTACCGACGCTCGCGGATCGAGGGTGAGCTCGCGTGGCGGGAGGCTTCGAGCTCGTCCTACTCCTGCGAGAACGTCCTGATCGATCGGACGTTCTGCGTCGACCTGAACGGGCTGTGGGTCGATCCGAGCGGCCAGCCCTGGGCGGTCGGTCAGAGCGGCCGCGCCATCCGCCCGCGCGGACCGGCGGCGCCTCCTCTCGTCAGCGGCGGCCTCGACGAGACGCATGCGATCATCCCCCTCGAGGGGATCCACGGCACCTCGACGGACGACGTGTGGACCGTGGGCGGAGGCGGAACGATCCGGCGCTTCGCCGGCGGCAAATGGCAGGTCGTCCGCTCACCGACGACCGCCCATCTCCGTGCCGTGTGGGCTCGTTCGGCGAACGACGCTTGGGCGGTCGGCGACGAAGGTACGATCCTCCACTGGGACGGAGCGACATGGCAGCCGTCGCCATCTCCGCTCACCGAGCGTCCGCGTGCGCTCTACGGAGTGTGGGGCGACGCGAGCGGCAACACCTGGATCGCCGGCGAGCACGCGCTGCTCCGTCACCGGCCAGAGACGACGGGCCGGCCATGAAACGAGCTCTTCCCATCAGCGTCTTGTGCATGATCGCCGCCGCAGCGGCGTGCGCCGATTCGAACGACGATCCCCGCCCGCCGATCGACGACACCGACGGCAGCGTCACGCCCCCTTCCGAAGGCGGCCTCGGCCCGGAGACGAGCGTCGAGGCCGGCACCGACACAGGGACGGAGGCCGGGGTCCGATCGCGTTGCAACG
>ERZ781399.3228-NODE-3228-length-12702-cov-3.292876_pt1 | contig 12702 bp, 12 predicted proteins | sample MGYA00511014_ERZ781399 | MGnify/ENA primary metagenome ERZ781399 (study PRJEB29847, sample SAMN06458254) | wastewater metagenome | isolation source: Wastewater bioreactor | place: South Africa: Cape Town | study: EMG produced TPA metagenomics assembly of the...
CGCTGTATATGGTACAGGAAGGTAAAATCAATGAAAGATGTTAAGATATTTTAAACAGTATTATATTTAGATCAATTAATCGTCTTGTTGACAAAGGTGGTCATGGTGAAAGCTTAGCTGATCTCGAGTCTTTTACGTGTTGGTTAACTATTATTTTAACACCAGCACATTTAGCAACATCGGTAACAAATGGTGCTTTAGCAGCTGGAGCTCGAAATAGTGGAAGAATCTTTTCGAGTACTGTTCGTACAGCTGCAACTATTCTTAATCTAACGACACTCGGTCTCGATTCACTGATGCTTGTATTTGGTCTTGCTAATCTAATTGAAAAAGCAAAAAATGATCAAATAACTACATTAGATGTTGTGCAGTTTTCTCTTAGTGTATTCTTCTTTGGTCATACTTTAATTCAGCCAAAAACTGCGTCTGGTATTATTAAAGCAGCACAAAACGAACACATTAATGCCTATAAAAATTCAATGAGCGATCCCAAAGCTCAAGAAGCTTTTCAAAATTTTGTCGATCGAAATCGTGGCAATGGTGATATAAGAACGAACTCGAAAATTGTCCGAACTATTAATCGAATCAATGATCCTAACGCATTTTTCAAAGGTGTTGGAGATATGAAAGTTGATCTTGGCGGACGAAAAGGTCGAACAGTATTTCTCAATGATAATCATAATCAACGTCATAGAATTAATCCAAATCGGTATACAATTTTTATTTTATGTCGATATGACTTATTGGTTCGTTTTGTTTATTAGCGTGTTCTTTGATGCACCAGGTCGAGCAACAGTAGATTCGAATGCTCTTCGTGTCAATTTATCGAACTGTTTCGGTAGAAATATGGAAGACGTTGAAATAAATGGTACACGCATTTTTGAGAATATGTCTGAACATCAACAACACCGTGTCGAAACGGTTCTTGGTGGTACCGCACGGAATTATAATAAGGATATCATTGAAACTGCTAAAATGTTTGCTCAAGATATGGGCTATCAAAATCTCGATGATTTTTTATGTGTAGTTGAGCTCGTTGCTTGTGAAGTCAAAGGTAGAATAATTAAATATGAAATTATCGATAGTTTTTCTCATTTACCAACATAGGTTCAAAAAGGAATAATTTAATCGCAAAACTAAATAATCTACGAGATGCTGGACGTGCAGCGTTTATTCAGAGTCTTCAAAATGACCTTGCAAGCGCCACACGAATAGCTGCAAGAGCAAATCTTAATTTTGATAATCCGCTTAAAGCAGTTTATCATTATCGAAAGCATGGAGCTGATTTTCCAACACGTTTACCGAATAAACTAGAATTTTATCTAACAGAAGCACCAAGAAAACTCTTTCAAGATGCAAATTTAACAAATGTCAATGTTCAACCGGTAATCATAATAATTATGAGTAAAGATGCAAATAAATTCTTCTTGTTTTCTTTTTCCAGAATGGTGTTACCATAAAAACATATTTAACATCAAAAGGAAAATTTGGAGTACTTATAGAATTACCCGAGAATAACCGCTGTATTGCTACACTATTTCGTAATCGAAAAGCTTTAAGTGATTTTACAGCCAAGCTTAATGAATTGCAAAATCAACATTTCGAACCCGTTATGATTAATGATACAGCTAAACACATGGCTAATTCAATGGGACTAGCATCGGTTCTTATTAATGTCCGAGCAGATGGCAAACCAATTGTTTCATTGAATGAATATGCTAATAAACAAAGAGATCCCGAAGTTCTACAACAAATGGCTCGTATTCTTTGTGCTATGACTTTAGATGAAGACGATGAGTGATATATTTTTTCACCATATAATAAAAATCATCTGCTATAAGTCACATGAAAATTTATTGTGAGAAAAGAAAAACAAGCGATCAATAGTTTTAAAATTGCTGTTCGAGAACAGTCATAATCCGCGGTAGAACATCGATTAAACATGCATTCCAGCATGCCCATTCATGTTTACCATGACAACCATTTCCAATCGATTTGCCATTACCATAATTGAGATAGAAATGTGAAATATTCAATGTATTGAGCGCTCGATGCATATCAAAAGCACTACGATACATATCAATTTCAGGAATGCCAACATCACCAGTATAAATTGAAATATTTAAACCACGTAATGTTTCACCATGCGTCACAGCATCTTGAACAACCCATCCACTTGTATTTGTCATAATAAACGGCGGACCAAATGGTCCTTTGCCAGGTTTTTGATCACCTGATTCTGTACTGACAACAAATGCTTGAATACCTCGATCACGTAGATTGAGAGTGCCCGAGAAACTTGCCGTATAGATGAAATTTTCAGGATAAACTTCAGCATAACGAATGGCACCGTATCCACCCATGGAGAGGCCAGCAATAGCACGACCTTGTTTTTTTGCTACTGTTCGAAGATTGAAATCGATCCATGGTATCACTTGTTCATTGTGAAATGTTCGCCAATCTTGTGGTGTTGCATTACCAGGAAATAACCAATTTGTATACCATCCAAAACGAGCACCATTAGGCATCACAGCAATCACTGATCGATTGCCAATAGTTTGTTGAGCTGTACCAGCTGTTGTCCATGTTTGTGCACCTTCATGTGCCCCATGTAATAGATACAAAACAGGATAACGACGAGTTGCATTACTAGTTGTATAATCATCTGGTACGAGAACACGAATATTTTGTGGATCTTTTACTGCAGTCGATTCGACAACGACATCGTAGAGACGTTCGTTTATTTTCGAAATATTGACTACTGTAAGATTGAAACCCGATTGAAAATTTGGGAAATCGGCAACAACACAACAATTAATCAGACAGTAGAAAAGGATGGTTAATCCAACAGCAAGTTTCTCTGTATTCTCCATGAATCGAATATCGAGAATATATAATCGACACACATCTATATAACACTCAAAGCAATCTCATCTGTTTTGATTCTCATGAAATGTTTTTTTATTTTAAATCAAAAATTAAAATAATTTTAAGTATGGTGGTGAAGGTAGATTAGGATCTGTTGCACTATAAATAGCAGCTTTTTTGAATGGACACGGTGTTTCTCGCCATAAATAACGAAGACCATAGATTGGCTTTTTAACACATTGACTATGGACTGTCAATGTGACTTTCAAGCCGACTTTGCCTGCAACTGGTGTTTCTACCCATGAACTATCATTTGAACATGCACTTCCTTGACAACAGATTTCGAAGAAATTTGAATTACGTAATTCGATATCGCTGACAGCACCGTAGGTTAATTCAATTGTTTCACCACCAGTGACATAACTGACGTTTTGAACAATTGGACCTAGAAATTCAACTTTTTGGTCGTAAGCAATAGCGAGACCAGCACGTGAAAGTCGATAGCCAACATCATGTTTATATCGAGGATGAATACTTAAAATATATAAATGATTGCAAACATAAAAAAAATGGCAAAACTTTAAAATTTACCCATTGGGATCATCACGTAAATCTAAAGCAACAGCCATGAAAACTCTAGGAACAACATGGTTTGGAACATAACCAACATCAAATGTTTGATGCCAACGAATTCCTGGAAAGCCACCAACTCTAGTGCTATCGTTTGTATTCGTTGACAACTATAAAATCATATGAAAATAAAGCAAACAAAAAACGAATAGATCTGTTACTTGAACAAAACCAAATGGAAATTCTAAATCTGTCGAACCATTGGTACGTTCATGCCATGTTTGTCGCCAATAATAGATCATTTTTGCAAATAAACATGAATAGTTTCCTGGTAAACCTGCATTAGATTCTCCTTGATACCAAATCGATCCGTAAATAACCATACGTGTAAATGGATAGATCATTGCATTGTACAAAATCGTACGATTATGTGGTCCTGCAACCGATGTCGAGCCACAATCTTCCAATCCTTGAGGTGGTACCCAATCTTCGATATTTGTACCACCCCAGCTAGTAGCAATTAAACCGATGGGTCGACCATTCAATGCTTGATGAATCATACGACCATAGAGCCAACAAACAGCAGACATGTATGTCCATTCTGGTCCGCCAAGACTTTGTTGAGAAGGTAATGACCAATTTAATGAAATATTTAATAATTCTTCGATAGGTGTCATCGATAATTCCATTGAAGCAGTAAATACTCGTATTTTTGGATAATTACTTGCTTGAGCAATTTCGAGTGATCCATTATAAACCATGCCAATAGTTAATTGCATATTTGATTGACCAGAACAAATCCAAACATCACCAAAGAGAACATCATGAAGAGTAATAGTTACGTGAGTACCATTAGCTAATGGTTGTGTAACATGAATATCAAATGGTCCTTCATCAGAAACCGGATCCAATGTAACTGACCAAATACTTTCAGCTTGAGCATTCGCTGCTTGTGCTTCACTGATTGTTGTATAAGTTCGACCATTGATTGTTAGTGTGGTCAATGCTTTTGAATCACCAAATCCCCAAACAACGGCTCTCTGTGGAGCACGTTGAAGTACCATATGATCTTGTAGGTAATTGGCGAAACGAGGTGCTCCATTACCTAAAATAATCTTCTTTAATTAAAACCGATAGATTAACACTTGATTATAACTTACAATGAAGAGCTAGAAGAAGTACGAATAGAGAACTTATGCAAATAAAATTTATTTTTTTATTTTGTTTTTCCTAGGCAGTCCGTGTTTTATTTATACAACGTACCACCATTATCTCAGCGCACGTTAAAATTAAGAATAAAAAGTACACTTATCTTCAAGGTCTTCTTTCTTGTCAAAAAAAAACAAGTTTAGAAATAGAAAATGAACGTCTTTGTTTTTTTTTATTTCTTTATTCGAACACCCTCACCCTCAACCCTCAAGCTCATTAGTTTCACAACAATATTTTTTTAATGTACATATGTAAGATAGGATAATGATTGATCAGCATCTTGTCGATGCCGTAATCGACATTCGAAAATTTCATACAAGCATATGTGTCTAACTTGTGCCCATTATCCATTCACCACTTTGCGTCAAAACGAGTTATTTCCACTGTCGAGTACAAACATTCCAATAAAGTAATGTTTATTCGATGGTTGTTACCAATAGGTGATGATGACCGAATAAGCCACGATTTCATAATAGAATACTTTACCTTTTCTCATGGGCACACACAAAAAAAAGGTATGCAACCGATGAGATCGTCATCTTTTTATCATTCAGTATTATTGAAGTTATTTTCGTATGAAGGGCGTTGCCAGAAGGTTTTTTCTTCAAGTTCAAAAAAACTAGGTTAAGTTCTTGTGCGAGTAGGTGGTCCTAATATCAGTTTTTTTCGTATTCAAAATGCATATTTGAGAATGATAAAACGCTTATCATATCTATGCAAACTTGTTTTTTCGCCACAAATATTTAAAAAAAAACCGTTCTTTTTTCTCTGTCTCTCTCCCTCTTGAAATTTCATGCGTTTGTTTCTTCATCAATGTAGTTTATCAAAGAGGACAAAGTAAAGATATGTTGTTTACTGTCAACACTATTTTTATCTTCATTATGCACGTATAAAAACCAACGAAAATTTTCATTTATAATATCATATTAAACATGCTTTCAACAATCGTTTTCTTGTTATTGGCTACATCGCCAGCTTTAGTTTCATCATTGCGATGCCATGTTTGCCGTGAACCAATTCGAGTCAATTACACCGTAACAAAAGATAATGTACCAGCACTTCCATCGGATTGTACTGTTATTGAAGCATCAGTCTGCTGGTCATCAGTCTTTTGGGAATTAGACCGCAAACATACACAATTGGAATTTCGTGGTCGACCAGGACCACCAGAACCAAATTCAACTGTACACGATCGTGTTAGCGTTCGAATTATGAAAGACATGGGACCAGATAATGTCACCTTACAATCAGCTCAAGAACTTGACTTCGAATGTGCAACAAGCGATACTTGCAGTGGTCCAGCTGGTATTCAAAAAGTTCTCGGTGCTCTTACTGTTCAAGATCAATTTCAACAACAAATAGCTCCTCTACTCAAACTCATCAGACCATTCAATCCACGAGAAGCTGATTGTGCTTATATTCATAACACAACATTCCGTTGTCCAGAACCAAGCTTCCAAAATTGTCATCGATGCACAATTGAAGCCGGTGTACTTAAACCAAATGAATATGTTTGTGCAACATGTCAACCCGAACCAATTCGTGATAATTTCGTCGACCGTTTCTCAACATTCAATTTACAGAATCGAACAGACGATTTCAGTGCTGCTGGTCTCGGCTGTCAATTGAAAGGATGCAATTCACTTGAAAACATCAACTTAGTTTTCAAATCGAGCACAATTCAATTCAATAGCGAAGAATATTATAAAAATTAAATGAACTTGAAATGTCTGTGTGTGTGTGTGTCTTTTTCATTTTCGTTTTTCTTTACGTAAATAATAAAGAACACCGATTCAATTTCACTTTTATCTCGAAAGATATGTTATTTATTTGTTGATAACACAACATCAAAACTACGAATAGCATATACATAACTTTTGCCTGTATTTTTTAAACGAAGTGTTGCAATAGAAGGAACAATCGTTTGATTGATAGTAAATTGCATGACAGATGTTGGCTCAAACGTTGTCATATTCGCTGTTTGCGGTGTTTGAATTTCAATAAATTGTTCGTTATTAATTCCTACTTGCAACAGATTCGATTGTCCACCAACATAAATCGTGACATTGATTTGTACGCATGATTCAACGATTTTAAGTGGATAATAGAATGTATCATTGGCAGCAATGATCTTTAAATCCGAATAAGGATATGGATCTTTATGGCCCATGAAATTAGTTGCATTGATATTCAATGTTGGAATAGGAATGCCGAAATTGAATTCAACTGAACTCTGACGAAATTCATCGACAGCTTTGAGTTTAGGCGATGGCCGTGGTAGTTGAGCAACAGGTGATGTTACATTAAACATTGTTGTTGTATCAATAAGAGTTTCTTGTCTCATATCTTCGAGTAAACTCCATGAACCATATTGACCGATACTACCGGCTCCTGCCGTAAACCAATTCAATTCTTGAAAACCGAATCGATGCCAAGCATTTAAATATGTCAAACAAATATCAGTCATTCGTGGATGACGTGTTGCATTGATTTTAGCTTCTAACGAATTACCTCCCGCTGTATCTGGACCTCCTTCGTACCCGTAAACAGCTAATTTATACCAAGCAGCATAAACTGCATGAATACCATTAGCTGATTTTTCGCTCCAACCTCGTTCGGGTGACATATCATAGATCGATTGATTGAAAGCATCAAGAACTTGATCAGTTGTTAGATTCGTCCATTTACTCACTTCACCGAGATTAAAATAAGGTGCAATAGCAACACCATGCAAATAAGTTGATGGTGGTCCAAAAACGGCATTTAAATAATCGACAGCAAGCATCATAACAAATGGCCATCCGGCTTGTTCGGATAGAATTGGTCGAACACGTTTCCATGGGCCGACATTTTCTTCACCGAAAACTGTTTTAAATAGTTCGGCAATATGTTTTATCTGATAGGCTGTTCGTCGAATAGCCCAATACCAAACATTCGAACAATTATCATAATTCAAACGATACGGATCACCATGATTGAGAACTGAATCATTCGCTGCTGCTACATTTGTATGTGCTTGTGGAAAACCATAATTCCATACTTCATTTGAATATTCAACATAAATATTATTTTGTGGATTTAAATCACTCAGCATTACTCGAGCAACATTGACGATGTAATCATCCGTAGCTGATATTGGAATATTTATCCAAATATCTGTTGGTTTATTGAGTTGATTGACAATATAGGGAATTGTTTGCCATGGATTACGTCGTGGTGCATATTGTGGCCAATCAACAGGAGTCGTATCGTTCCAATTGACTTCAGGATTACCATTCGTTCTTGTCCAATCCATAAAACGAATGATACTAAATCGAGATAGATGTGTTAATAATAAATTAGTTATATTTGTTTTTGATGTGAGAGTATAATTCGGTTGTAAAACAGCAATATCTCGTAAACCAGGACCTGTTGTATTTCGACAACTAATCATCAATTCATCTTTCCCTTCGGCAATATTAAGTACAGCTGTTAGAATATTGGTAGATGCATCATACGTTTGATTGGTTATATAAGATTGTGAATCAAGATCGATTGAAATATGTGCATTACCTTTAGCATAGAATAAATATTGTCCGCCTAGATCAACAGCTGCTGCAACTAGAACCATACCGAAATCACTTGTTGGCCATCCAGTGATCGGATCAAACGTTGCATTACCATCCCAAGGCGCGTTTGGACTACCCCAAACACGTGCCTGTCTTATTAGATTAACATAGGGCATTTTTCGATCATAATCAGCTAAACCACCAAGATTTGCACCTAAACGTACTGTTGTTTGAACATTTCGAATTGAAAACAATGCTAAAATAGTTATCAACCGAAAGAAAAGCATTTTCGAAATTTTATGAGACAGATCAAAATATTAAAGTATCGCCTTTTATTTTTAGTTTCGAACAATTTCAAAAAGCTTAAAAAGTTCGGCTCTAAAATTGAAATTTGATCGTCAAAGAAAGTTATTCATTCTCAGATTAATTCGTGCAATTAATTCACTAGTATCATCGGCTATATACAATCGTTGTTGACATTCAGCTAATTCCGATGTTGTTGCTTGTTTTTCAATATGATATTTTACACCTTGTTTATGTTTAGTAAAAACAAATACATAAATATGCTGTAAATTATTTGCAAGAAGTAATTGAATTAAATTCAATGGATTTTTATTTTCCTTGGCATAATAACCTCGACATATAATTATAAATTGTTTCATTGATTTAACTTTATCGAGATGTTTTAAAATATATTTTTCTCCTTTAGCATATGTTTCGTAAAAATTAACATTAATATTGGTATTTTGTTTCAACCGATCGGCAATATACATATTATCATCACATTTGCTATCGATCCAAAGAAAATGATATTGATCACTCGTGTGATTCGTTGAAAGTTCTTCGAAATGAAAATTATGCCAAATGGATTGAAAATAATTGATTTGTTTTTCGAATTTCCAAAAGAATTTATGATGAGATGGAGATTTCGATGAATCATTATCGGATTTTGGCGAAATAATTTGTTGACCTTCGATTTCTCTTATTGCATGTAAATCAACACAAAAATCCCGATTACACATATATTCATACGGGATATAACAATATCCTTTATCGCCCTGAAAAGAACATGTCGATTATAGTTTCTCTTCTCCCTAACAGAATAAAATCAACAAACCCATTGTTCGCCGTAGGAATTTCGAACGATGAAATATTTTCCTGATTCATCGTATCCAACTGCTAACAGTGCATGCCAATTGGCTTCATGAGGTTTAATTTCCGGTGGGCTCGGTACGAGTACACGACCACCGTTATGTATCGAATCTTCGAAGGATTCAAATAAACGAAGACCAAATGCAAATGGATATCCTTCGGCTAAACAAGCTTTCATTTCGTTTAAATCTAAAGAAATACTCATTGACGATAGAACACGATAATTTTTTCCTTCCGAATAACATTTTTCTGGTGGTTTAGAATTTAAATACAATTCATTAAATGGATAATGTTGTTCTTTACAACAGCCATACGTTGTTAAACCTTTTATAGCACTTGTTATCGAAGTACCACTATCTTTCATATGAAATTCATTCATACCATCGGCACAACGAGCATTATAATAGATAAACAATCGACTAACACCAACATGTTTACCACTATTTTTCTTAATTAAAAATTCGTATGCACCTGAAATGATAAATATAGGACTATATTCAAAACAAAAGGCGTATATTTATACCTGCTAATGCATTGCCAACACTAGAAAAAAAAACACTTTTTTACCTTCGTTTATTGTTAATAATAAGCACACGTGTACAAACCATGTATTTGTATTGCCTTGGTATTCAACTGGTGTCATACCTTTTCGCAAATCAACACCCGGAGGTAGTTGATGATTGGAAAGTGTTCGTAAACCTCCGAATTTCGGTAAATCCGATGATTTATTACTGACTATGCAACCATTAATAGGAAATTTTGTTCCAGAAATTGAATCAGTTATAAACTTATGATTCTCCATGTTTCAATAGGAAAGTAAAAATAACGAATGTGAAAACAAAATTCAATGATTTTTTTTTCTTTACGTATGATTTTATTCAAATAAAGAACGAAAAGAAAAAAAAACTCGACAGCATGATCCTTTAGAAATGCAAATCACGATTACGTGGCACGTTCGATAAATCGTTCGAAATATTTATTAGTGTAAACAATTAATTTTTTGTTTTTTTTTGTTCAAATAAAATCTCTTTCTATCATGTTCAGTAATCGGAGACTATATTTGCGTATGTGCACGTGTGAAAACGTGATTTTTATATTAGATTCATCTTGATGAAATGATTACTACTGTTAAGCTGCATGTGTGGATTTACTTTTGGATAATTTGGTATAGAATAATAGAAAGTTCATCATCTATATCATATCTTATTATCTTACGTCTAGATCTTGGCTTAATATTTTTTTCTCGTTCTTCACATGCTTTGTGTTCGTCCATACGTACATATGTGTATCACTATGAATTCGATGTATTCAAACTGAAACTGAATTTACTAGTGCAGACGCAGGCTAGTTTCGAAATTTACTTAGATTTCACAACAAAATATGTACTTGTTGTGACTACGCATTTGCCAAATGTAAGTTTTCGAAGTTACTGAAATCGATATTGTTTTGACCTCTGTGGACACACAAGCAATCAAGCAAACAATTATTTTTTGTATGCCTCTTCTCTACGAGAAAGAAAATAACAGTTGTTGATCATTAACTGTTAGAACTTAGTCGAAGTGTAAGTTCAGATAATCCGGATCAACAAATTTGAATCTGAGATCAGAAGTCACCAAAAACCAACTTGTAGAAAAACTTTAATATGATATAAACCAAGGTTTTCGACCACGGCAAGACCGTGTCCATCGTTACATTTTCAAAATTTTCAATTCGATACTTTCGATCAAAAGATGAGTATTTTTTATACCTAACGGTTTTGTATGCAGATCGATCTCACAATAAATGTAAACTGGCTACTATGAATAAGAAGAATACGTTATTTGTTTTGTTCTTTGTCCGAAAAACTTGGAAAGAAATGTCTGGGGAAAAGCGAACATATTTTATCTTTAACATTGCGATAATTATTACCTCTATGTATATTAAGAAAAGAGAAAAAATGGCATCCTTATTCATCATATTATCTGTACGCGTTTCTTTTTGTATGCTAAATAACAAAGAACAAGCAGAACGAAAAAAAGCTATGAAAGAACAGTATTGACGTACATGGGTTTTTCGTTCTGTCTATCAGATACAAGAGCGAGTAGTAGTGCAGATATATGTATTACTTGGAATTTTCCAAGTGATTCCCCAGAATCTAAATGCGTCCATGAATATTTGGGCACAAGCGCGGCGGAACGCTGTAAAATTAGGTGAGACTCAAAAAAGTCAATGTCATACTTTAGAAAATTTTGAAAATAAAAAAAGTGTTTAAAACGAAAAGTACCGTAAATATTTTATTTTTCATTAATCAAAGAATTCAAAAACAGCTTGCCTTTTCTCATTCGATGATACAACCCTTATCATAATTTCATGTAAGTCAATTTTGTCAAGTTTTTCTTTGTATATATGTGATATCAGATAATGATTTTATCTTGATTGGGTCATAGATGTTTGATGTTTTACAATCTGTCTAACGTACTAAATGTTCTTTTGTCAGTTACAGCCGTAATAGAACTTGTCAGATATAGTCGAGCTAAATTGTCCAATTCTCTAAACATTTGTTTACCAATGCTACATTTATTAAAAATTTCAGAAACTGTCGAAATTTTTGTGATTTGTTTTATTCCTATTTGATATACGTAATTTAACACTTCAAATTCAATGAGAAATTCAATTATTAGTTACCAGTTACGTCAAATTCTTTAATTGATTTAAAATGAATAATTTATTTTTAAACTGAAGCCATCTGATGAAGACTGTTTGAGTAGCAGTCGAAACCGGTCGTGGTAGCTCAACTGACCCTCACCCTCAATAGGTCTTATCCGCCCCATTCCTTTGTTTGCTTCTGTTACGAATACGAACTATACTTTTTCTCTTTCTCTATGACGTCATTTGTTCGTTCTCCTACATTTTATTGGAATAATCCCTCTTGCGCCATCTAGGTAGGAATATCACTTGGAATATGATTCCTTACGATCGTGTGTTTTTTCCTTGAGCTTGAGGGTGACTGTATATAAGCGTGGCAAGCGAACATACTAAGTGCTTTATCATTTAATGTTTTAGATGGCTGGAAATTATGGTAAAATTGAGGAAACTATTATTATTAATGGAAATGAATTTAAATTCAAGCTGCATAATCATATGAAGCATGATGGCTCGCGGACTGGTTATAGCACTGCTTTCACGAACATTGCCAATTTCATTCTCAACAGTGCCACGTCGATTTATAAAGATTTGACCGATCCGATTTGGTACATTTCGAGCGGATACAGAATTTGTCGCATAGAAAGGGGCAATCCATTGTGGGATCTTCTGGACAATGAATCTCAGATGCGTGACCGAAACTGGCTCATTTTCCAGCACCATCCGCTGAACA
>ERZ781399.3229-NODE-3229-length-12699-cov-4.003559_pt1 | contig 12699 bp, 9 predicted proteins | sample MGYA00511014_ERZ781399 | MGnify/ENA primary metagenome ERZ781399 (study PRJEB29847, sample SAMN06458254) | wastewater metagenome | isolation source: Wastewater bioreactor | place: South Africa: Cape Town | study: EMG produced TPA metagenomics assembly of the...
ACTCATTTTCTATGCAATGTATATTCATGCTCTTGATTGTGACTTTCGCTTTTCGATGCTTGAGAAATGCCAGGTCTTTTTTGAAGCGATATTTACTTGCATATTCATTAGAACAATTCACTATCAACAAGAAAAAGAAAGAAAAACGTAAGATAACACACATACACACGAAGATACACGCACACATAAAAAGAAGAAAAATGAGAATACTGAACGGTGACTTATTCTAATCATAATGAGAGAAAATGTTTCAGATGGAATATAATACAAATAGATAAACTGTTGCGATTCAATTAATCACTATCACAAAAGATGAGTATGTGAGTGTATATGAATTGAGAAAGAAGAAGAAAAAGAAGAAGTAGACGCGAAAGTGAGTTCAATTACATTCTCATCTTATCTGACCCCCATGTTCTTTTATTGTTTCCTATCAGTCTGACTAGATCTGATTGAAGATAATTATTGTTTTGTTTGAAATCTTCAGATGATAGGTGGTGTTTGGGGAACAAGTTTGAACGAAACAGTACGTCGTTTGTGATAGATTATGTAGCCAATCATTGCAATAACTAATGAAAGAAATAAACATGATGCTATTATTGCAAATGGAATCCAGGAGACAATTAAATAATTTGCAGATCCATAGGATTTTATGTCTGTTTGAAGACGTTTCATGTAGGGAGTTGAAAAGTCATTTTCAGAATCTTCTGGATCGAATAGAAATGGTGTTGCTGTTGTTACTTCTACTGTCGTTGTTGTTGTGGTGGTGGTGGTTGAAGTAGTGGTTGTTGTAGTGGTTGCAGTTGTACCTACTGATACAGAAGATGATGGTGGTGGTGGTGGAAGAATAGTTGTGTGTGCTGTAAGATTTAGAATAACTTCTTCTTCAAAATCATCATAAATATTTGGTTCCATAACAACTCTGATCGTTGTTTTTTCATGTTCTTGTGAATCGGGATAGAATGGTGAATCTTGTTCATTGAAATCAATCGATGGTGGTACAATCGATGGTGCTGTTACAAACGATGGTACAATAGGATTAATTTTAACTGGCTGATTTTCTCGTTGTTTTCTTGTGAAATATTCGGATACAATTGGACATGATGAAAACACACAACGATCATTATAAATCGATTGACATTTAGTCAATTGATCACCATTATCAATCATATTGTTAAGAAAAACTAAGATACAATCACATTCAGGATTTTCCAACGGTAAATAAACCGTTAAACCTAACATTCGTCGTCGATTAATAAAATCAGCAAGTGCACAACTTGTATTCGCTTGTAAAGATGAAAATTGCACATAACGAATGTCCAATTGTTGTAATAATGTCAACGAATTGATACTTTCAGTATCGAGCATTTTTAAATATGAACCAAGAGTTAACGTTTGAATATGTTTAACATATTTTAATGCACCATCTGCAATACGTTCGGCATCGAATGAAATCGAACGTAAACTCGACAGATATTCTAATCCTTGTAGAACACGTGAGGTTATCGATACATCCGGTTGAATAATATTCAAACCAGTTAGTTGTGTATAATTGATAAATGAATATGCATCCAAAGTTCGCATTTTATGTGCTTCAATTGTATAACTTTGAACGGGAAACGATGGAAATTCATCACTATTAACTGAATCAATCATTCGTGTCATTTTCAATGAACGAATCTGTCCAGTAAACTTCGATGTTAATGATGGATCATGTGCTACAGTAGCACCTTCAATATTTAAATGTGTTATATTCGTATTATTAAAAATCGATTCAAATGAAGATGTCAACGAATCAGCATAAATTGAAAGTTCATCCACTTGTAAATGATCGAATGTATTTCGTTCGAAAAATATCGATTTAGCACGTAATGGATGTAATTCAATTGTCAAACGTGAATAAGATTTGGTTAGACCTTTGAAAAGATTTCGAAATGTGCCCGTTTGAGCATGAAATGCATAGAAATTTTGAAAACGTAATGTTATCGAAAGTGATTGTTGACTTGTATTTGATAGAAGATCATTTAATAGAAGAAAATAATCTTGATTTAAATCGATATTATCATCAGCTTGAAATTTAATATCGATCGATTGAAATGTTGGTTTTTTCGTTGATGTAACTAATCGTAATGGTGCTAATTTCGACATTGTACAACGTAAATCAATCGATTCATAACATGTACATGTCATACCAACAAATATATCACACGTGTGGATTAATGATAATGAAATAAGAGTTAGATAAGAAACGAATATGAACATTTTTTTTTGTTACAATCTAGAAAAAAAATAGACGAAGTCATTTCGAGTTTATGTTTCTGTATGTTATGTCATCATTAAGCAAACAAGAAGGAAAAAAAAGTACTTGAAAGATAATTACTATAAAGAAGCAAAGTGCCATGTAATAGATCAATCGAGTATCCTAAAAAAAAAGTGGCTGTTACAAGTTGTCTGTTTAGAATGTGTGAAGTAGAACGCGAAAGAAAAATGATTTATTTCTTTCGCATGTGATGAACGGCTGTTCGATTTTAATTGTTTAAGTTTGTCTTTCGAAATAGAAAAAGAAGATGAAGATGAAGATGAAGAAGAATTGAATCGAATGATATTTTGCCTAAGTACATGAGGATGTAATCGAATAAATGCCAGGCTAGTTCATTTTTTTTCTTCTTCTTCTTATCATAGAGAGCAGGTCAAGGTCAAGGTGAATAAATCTATTCACTTACGAACTTCAAACGTGTGCTCATATTGTATTGTTTTAGATTACGGAATAAACTTGTAACAAAAAAACTATTGAAAAAGAAAATGATGAAAGTGACACATTTGAAGTTGCTCATTGAATCAGTTACATTATTAATGACTTCCGAAACGTTCTCCTCCTCTTTCTTTGACGGACTGATCAACCTCTCTAATCATATATGTATACATATTTAGAGATATCTTTTCTCGACAGTGTCTGATCGATATGAACGATGATAAGTATCTCATCGAAAAGAAAAATTACTCAAAATCAAAACAATAATAAGGCTTTTATTGAAAATGGAATCGACTAAGCAGTTTATATGTACACAATGTTAGTCTTCGTATACATATATGCATGTCGTTCTTACGTTTTTTTTTTCTCTCTCTCTCTCTTTTCTTTCTTACGGTTTCCGCTTAGTTCGTGCAAAGATGACAAGAGAATATGCATGTTGACGATGATGTAACAATCAATTCTTGCAGCTGTTCTCAACTCTATTCAAACCTTTTTTCCTTCCTGATGATTTTTCGGAAAAGCTACAGAAGTAAAAGAAGAAGGCACCGGAAATAATCAATTAACTCGTCAACGTGACATTTTCTTTTCTTATTATCTCTCTGTGTTCGTCAAATATTGAGCAATATGATTTCTTCGTACTTACCAGATGTGTTTGACAAGGCGTACACGTACATTAATTTGCTTAGTATAAATCAACATATGTCCGACCTTCGTTTTACCTGTTTTTTGCCCAGCGTGAAAATAAATCTAATGATGGACATTTTAGGTAACCTCCCCGTCTTTCTTTTTCTAAGATGTGAACAGACAATCAATCGATTTGCATGTTTGTGATACTAGAAGTAATAAATATATGCATATATGTATGCATAAAGAACAGAATGGAAGAAAAGAATCACTTTTCTCTCTTTCTCTCTCTCTCTCTTTCTGTTTCTTTTTTTGTGTATACGAACGATTGATAGAAGAAATGATAACCTTCGTCTTCTTCCCGTTTATTAAATAAATGAGAAATAGAGAGAAGTAAAAAAAAGGGCGATACGTATGGTATGTAATCGAGACGTCGTGGAATCGTAAGAACTATTGTCAAGGTTTTATATTCAATCAACGAACGAACGAACGAATGATTGAATGTGAGATGGAAAGAACTATCGTTCTATTAGTAACATTAAACCAAAGAAAAAAAATTTTGAACACGCATATGAATATGCATATATACATATATATATATATATATATATGCATATCACTATTACTACCACTTATTACTAAGGTTAGATGTTCATTCAGAATGAATGAACTCGTTGACAAAACGACAACGTTAATGGACAGGTTGATGCAATCAAAATGATTGAAGAGAATAAGTAAAAACGTCTCGATCTAACAGACAAATCTTAAGAATACAAAGAAGAAGAAGAAGAAATGAAGAGGCTACTTGATGTTAGTAGCTTGACTAAGTAAACGAATACAGAACATTGAACATCAATGATTTATAGAGGATTATTCAATCTGTTACTACCGTTCTTCATCTAATAATGGTCAAAGCGTATGTGAGCATGTCGATTCCCTAGTGAACATACATATACGTACTCGACTATTCATATGCATATATCGATACTAACATTGAACTGCAATCTCTTGTGTCTGTGTGTGTGTGCATGTATGTATGTCAAGATGACGTAAACAATCTCAAGAGAGGAAAATCGTTGAGAAGCACTAAATAAATTCATTCTGAATTTTTTATTATTCTGAGCAATAAATTCATATGTCACTAAAATATACTTTAATAATTACGCTTCGCTTAATATATTATCTTTTCTTACCAAACATCGATTCATATAACAATGTAATCTACATAATTGACTTTTTTGCTGGGGTAATATATATATATATATATATATGTGATTGTATGGACGCCGCTTAAAGAGAAATGAGAAAGCGAGATAATAAGCGTTGATAGATGGGCAACGCGAACATGTCTCGAGGATTAGACAAATATCTTTCTTCGACTAGTTCGTTGTTTGACTAACGATTGAAAACGGCTAACATCATCAAAATATAATTAGACAGACTTGTCTTTTATCTATCAATTGAACGAACAAGATCATACACCAATGGCACGTCGAAGATCAAAAGAGATAATATTGACAAACGAATTCTCAATTCTATCAAGAGAAACAAACGTATCAATGAAATTAACTCATTTCTAATTTACTCATCATTTGTTCATATTTGTAATGAGATATAACGTAGGACGATCTCGACATTAAATATACAAAATGACATTGACATGAAATCAAACCAAGCAAACCTTTTTCTTCTATAAACAAATGATATGTGTTCATGTATCTTCTCTGTTTCGTTCGGTATTTAGTTGGTTGATTACAATATAAACAATCTATCTATTTATCTAATCAAGGCAAAAAGAATTTTTCTTCTTTTTTTGTGCTGCTGATGTTTTCTGCATCGTTTAAACGTTCAAATCTTCTCATTCCGATAATATTGATAACTTACATGAAGAGAGAAGAACTCATCATGACCGATAGTGATATATTAGATCATTCATCTTAGATAGTGCATTAGACAAGTGTGAGACGGATATTGATGATTGAAAAGATAGAATTTGTTGTCTATTTCGATTTTATTACGCTGATTTCAAGTTTACAACATAAAACACCGGTTAGATTATTTACGATATTTTCGAAAAAGTTCATGTGTATGTGTAGGTTTCTTTGAACGTGCTGGTCCATTACTTGCTGGTTTTTTCTTCATTTCAACGTATTTTGTATCATCAGCGCCCGATATTGAATTCATTGTGCCTGTACGTCGTTCGACAGCCAATGACGATGAATATGCTTGTTCACTTGATTCTTCATCTTTATCTTCGCCACGATCTGTTGCTGCTAGAACTCGTTCAAGTAATTGACGTTGTTCTTCTTTAGTTGAAAAATATAAATTATCTTCTTCATTTGCAAGACGTGTGATCACTTTATAGGAATAACCTTGATTAATTAAAAAACTTTGACGTTTAGCTGAATAGAACATTTCAACTGTATCTTGTGAAACAAGTGAATAGAAGAATGCATTGTATTCTTCGACGATTGTGCCTTTTTTTGCACGTAGAATACGTCCAAGACGTTGTGCTTCTTGCCGTCGTGAACCACCGTGACTCGAAATTTGAATAAGAACATTGGCATCGGGCAAATCGAATGATGTATCAGCGACTTTCGATACGAAAATTGTATTAATTCGAGGATTGTGTTGAAAATTCTGTAGAATTTGTATTCGTTCACTTTGTGACGTTTTACCACAAATATATGGTTTGTCTAATTTTTTTGCATAAGTTTCTAATGCAAACATACTATCCGAAAAGACGATAACTTTGTCATTACGTCTTTCGTGATATCGTATTAGAAATTGACAAGTACGAAATTTATTCGGATTCATAACACATAATAATAGACGACGATTTTTATCTTTAGCAACTGTAACATATTCTTGAAAGAATTCCGGCGTCATTTGACACCAAACCTAGTTGACAAAAACAGGAATTAGGAACGAATAATAAATGATCAACTCACTTCAGCACATTGTACTCGAGCGATATGTCCTAAACGCTGCAATTCCATCCAATTAGCTTCGTACAATTTCGGTCCAATTAAGAAATTTAAATCTGTGATTTTATCATCTTCACGAACTAATGTTGCTGTGAGACCTAATTTCGTATGAGCACGAACCATTGTTAGAACACGTCGAAATCGTTCGGCTGGAATTGTATGTACTTCATCTAAGACCATCAAACCCCATTCACGATCTTTAACTGACTTCATAACTTCAGTTGTTTCGGCATTGCAACGTTCGGTTCGTGCAATCATCGGATATGTGCTGATACAAATACATGAATCGTTGAGTTTTTCTTTATCATCCGATGTAAACAATCGAACTTTCGAATCGTCAGCTGTCGACCACATTTTATATTGTTGTTTCCATTGTTGAACTGATACGTTCGAATTGCAAAGAACGAGACAACTTTTATTTATTGTGCATGTAGCTGTTACACCAACGAGAGATTTTCCGGCACCACACGGTAGAACAATAAGACCTGAACGTGCACGTCCATTGCCAAACATTTTTCGAAGACTTTTCTCTTGATAAGGTCGAAGAATAGCATTGGGCCGTAGTTCAATATTGAGATTTTTTAAAACTGTATCATGACGAAAATCATATTCTTCAAGTAGAGGATATTCGAGTTCTTGACAACGTTTTCGTAATAATTCAGTTTTATTTTGATTGACTTCAAATGAAACGATTTTTAAATCTTCTAGATCTTCTTCATCACGATCGATTTTCTCGTATAAACGTCGAATATCATCAGGAACTTGTTCGTTCGTATTCGAAAATGTTTCAGTTGGATTAGCAGCTGCAGCAGCAGCGGCGGCGGCAGCAGCAGCAGCTGTACCCGGTATGATTAATTTCGATTTGTCTCCATTTGATGCAGCCGTTGTTGTTTCAAGTGGATTATCTGATGCTTCTAATCGACATTCTTGAATTTGTGGATCTTGTAGAAGAAGTTTTAAAACCTCTGGAAAAGCACTTTCAACAAAATAACGATTGTGTTTCAAAACTAATTTCACTTTGGCATAACTCAATGTACATAAATTAATAAATTCAATAATATTCTCAGGTACAGATGTTTTACACAAACGTTGTAAATATTCGATAATATCCTTTGTTTGTAAACCAACTGAAACAGCTGCATAGAGTGAATAAGCTGAAAGTTTATATTCATGAATATATTCGGGACGACAAACAGGTTCAGCAATAGCAATAAGAAAATCGTGTGCGTGTTTATAAACAGATGAAAATGACTCGAGAAAAATATGACCCGTTCGTGTAATCCAAAGTGGACGATTTTCATGATCATCTTTTAATTTTAAATCATCAGCGGACTTTTGTTCGCCTTGACCGAGTATTGTACCTGTTGATGATTGATAAAGATCATCATCGTCATCATTTTCATCTTCTAAATATCTTGATGCTGCTTGTGGTATAAATGATTCTTTTTCATCAGCATCATTTTCATCGTCATAATCAACATCTTTTTCATTTTTATCTATACTTTTCAATAATTTAGCAACACGTCCAACTGGTTCTTTTGATGCTGTTCGTTTATTCATTCTTACGATTTAATATGTGTGTAAAGATAAAGATTAATTAAAGCGTAGGCTACAGCAATAATAACAATAACAAAAGCAAGTATATAATTGTATGTACGAAATGCAGCTGTAGATTTGTTTGTTGTTTTTGTTGTTTTATTATTATTATCTATCATCAAAATCTGAAAGAAAAAAAACCAATGAGAGAACATTTACATCGACGTGTGTTTCGTTTTGCTTCAACAAAAAACTACACGAACAACAAACAAAATCGACAGAAAAGAAGAATTTAATTTTTCGGAGGATCAACCGGCTCTTTTTTTATTTCGATGCCTTCATCTTCATAGGCTTCCGACGATGCAGCAGCAGCAGAGGCAGCATTTGTTGCTGAATCTTCATGCAGTAAAACATATTCTCTTGTACTGTAACCAAATTTAATTACATCGTTTTCACGTAATTCATAATAACGTTGTGGTTCGATTTTTTGATTATTTAAAAACGTACCATTGGCTGAACCGATGTCAATTATATAGGGTACAACTCGACGACCCATACTATCGTCATCACGTTTGTAATCCATGAGACGATATTGTAGAACAGCATGTTGACTTGAGCAAGACGGATGATCGACAGGTAGATCGCAAATACCACGATGACGACCAATTAAATAGGCTGATTGACGATGTATTTGATACATTGGTAATTCCTAGACAAGAGAAAAATATTTGAATTCGTCTTGTTTTGTTTGGAATAAAACTGAATTTACTTGATCGCCTTTGAAAACGTACAAACGCCAACGTCGTCTTGGCTTTCGTGCTTCGATTGGTTCACTATATTTAATAACGACGCCTTTGTATGTATTTGTATCTTTGAGTAGAGCACCGGAAAGACCAAAGTTTGGTTGTTCTTTTTCGACAGGTTCTTCGTTCGATTTTTCTTTGTCTGCTGGTTTGCCCCATTGCTGAGGTCGATTATCTTTTTCATGTGGATTTCTACGAGATTCAAACGATTTATTTGGTCGAGCACGACGTGAATCATCATCTGTCACTGGTTCCTGTTTAACACGTGGATCTAGTCAAAGGAGAAAAAAACAGTAAACTGAATATTGAAGAGCAAAAAGTTTCATGGTTTTACTTGAATAGGATTTCTCATTGCCATAATGACGTCGTTGATATCGTTGACGGTCATTATCTGAATCGGAGCCCGATGATGATGAATTTCTACGTCGTTTATTCTTATGATGCGAAGATGAAGTTTTCGGTGAACGACCCATTCGAAATTCTTTTTCAATATGATTATGATTTGTGATGAAATAATAACAATATATTTCCTATTCCTATTTTATTTGTTTGACTTTCTAACCAATGAATACGATCAAATGAATAGATGCCACTGTTTTCCTAATCATACGAAATCTCCTTGATGACACAATAGAACAAGCTTTAGTGAATAGAAAAGACTTAGGCGAGTAATCATCATGGATTATCATTGTTCAGAAAAAGAAAACGTATTGTTTTTGTTCGATACTATATTTATCAAAATTCAACCTTCGTGTGTATCAATCAGAACGTGTCTGTTGTCAACATCGATCGATACAGGTAAATAGTATTTTCATTTTGTTCCTTAATTTACGTAAGGACACAGACAATTGATGTTTTAACTGAAGGTTGAAACCTTGTTATGAGTATACAGACTTTTTTCTTAATGTAACGGTGATTAGCTTTTCAAGAGCGACCAAGCAAGCAAACGACTACCGACGATCATTTAACGATTGAATAAAACGAGAAGAGCAAGCGAAATGAATGAGTGGTGTAAGTAAGTGGATGGCATCAGCATGAACATATTTCTTTCTTTATTGATTTTTAATAGAACGAAATGAATATCGAACGTGAACAACCCGACTGGTCGGAAGACTTATTCGAGTTACTTTGGTATCATATTGGTAATTACCTGTCTATCAACGATATCGATCGTTTAAGTCAAACATCTCAACGTTTAAAAACTCTTTTTACAAGTAATGATTTTTGGTCGTATTTAATTCGAGTCAAATTTGGTTCGATTATATGGCATCGATTTGTTAAAAATTCTCTCTTACAAATCGACGAAACGAAACAATTCGTTTGCCGTTCGAAATCAATCTATACGGAATTATGTCAACGGCATTGCATTTCATTTGCTGATCTCGATCAAATTACTTTAGATACAAATCGAAATTATACAACTGTTAATGAACCATCTAGTTTCAACGATCAAGTTTTACATATACGTGATTCGATCGAATTTTCCTACGCACTTTTCATTGAAGTGATGTTTAAAAATCTTCTACCAGGCCGATATGATGTTATCATTCGGATGAAATTAGATTTGCCGTATATGTTAGGCGAAACAGAATTTATTGCAGCTGCTGATCAAATCAATCCCGGTGAAATCGCTCATATGAAATGGACTGAAGAAGATTTTCTTTCGATGTATCGTTGTTTTAATTGTGATTTAAGCAAAACCAATCTTTGGTTTTATCAAAAAATAGGTGTCGTAGAAATTCGTGGCAATGAACGATGTAATGTTTTTGTTTCAATTATGAATCAAGATCCTATTCATGCTAAACATGGCGTCTATTTAGATTATGTAGAATTAAAACTTCGTTCTGAATAACCATTTCGTTTTCACTTTCTTTCTTTCTTCGTTTAAATAGATACACACACATATATATCTTAGTATATTTATTCGCTTTTGTTGACTTTGAAATATAAAAGTGAGGGCAACAGAAAAAAAAAGACGTAACTTCAGTACGGTCACCTATGACGAATATAAAACACCTCGGTTTATTCTTTACTAATGTAACATATTTAAATTGAAAATAGAATCAATGGATCAACAAATAAAACATTATGTCGACGAGCCACCAATCAATCCTTATGTCGAAACATTTTTCAGTAGTTATGCTTCGATTTCACCGACTGAATTACGTCAACATTTAATTCATGTACGTGAAAATGCATGGAAAAATCTCGATTATTACTGTTTGGGTCGATGGACTGCTCTTGATTTTTCTATTCGACACAGTCCGATGTATAATGAAATAGTTGACAAATCCAAAAATGACGGTGCAACTGTGATTGATTTCGGCTGTTGTCTCGGTCAGGATATACGACAATTGGCGTACGATGGTGTTCCTTTAGAGCAAATTCGTGGCTATGAATTGGATCCGTTTTTTATTCAACAAGGTTATGAACTATTTCGAGATGAAAATCCTATGAAAGAAAAGAAAGTGTTTCATTCAGCAGATATTTTCGATGATAAATTATTAGAAACAATCGAACCTGCTGATTATGTTCATGTTGGATCATTTATACATTTGTTTGATTTCGAAACACAGAAGGATGTTTGCCGTCGATTAGCTCGTTTGAGTAAAAACGCAATTATCGGTCGACAATCTGGATCGGAAGTTGCAGAAGAACGTTCTGGGCATCGAAGATCAAATGGAAATAGTAAGAGAATGCGCCATTCGCCCGAGAGTTTTCGAGATATGTGGAATGAAGTAACCAATGGTCAATGGCAAGTTGAATATGCAAATTTAAAAACAATAGACGACGGAGATCGAGTACGCGTGATGCTTAGTTTTGTTGTTCGAAATACGAAATTATAATTCGATCCTTTTCTTAATTGTGAAATACCCTTGAAAATAAACATCGATCAGAACAATTTGAAGTAAATGGACTGTCTATTTCAAATATATTCATGAAAAAACGAACTTCGAAAGCGAAAAAACATCAGTTAAAACTAAAACAAAATATCAGTTTGTCCAAATAAATGTAGCTTATAGCGACAGAAAAAACAATGAACATTTGGTTAGTGCTAAAAAGTAGAGTAAAATAACATTCAACTATGAGCGCACAGCTTTAAAAATCTGACGACGAACATTTGCTATAGTTGATCCGATTGTGGATTTTGTATCTTTCATCACTCTCACGAAGTAGATATAGTAGATTTTTATCATTGCGTTTAGTTGTCTAAAAAATATTCGCACGTTATTCATAATCAATCTGGCACCAGGTTTCAAAACTTCGTGATATATTAATACACAAGCCGTGAAAGTTCTTCGACAGAAATGCATAAGATTGCGTGCATATATTAACAACGTACCAGCTTCTCCAACAAGTCCTCGTAAATAATGATAAACTTGTGGTATAATATATGTCATCCACATATAGAACGGTGTTACAAAGTTGGTTTTAGTGTACGATCCAATACTTCGAAGTTTATGATAGAGCGGCAAAAAGATGTATTGATAAAACCGACTTGTTAGACTTGCTGCACGGGTAATAACATGAAAGATAACCGTTCGTAAACTCTGATAAATCTGTAGTTTGACGTCTTTTATCCATCTATAGAGTGACATTAAGAAATCACTGTAAATGGTGGTTATGGTATTAACAACAGTTTGTGTAATCGTGACTAGAATACATCTGCATATAGACCAACACAACGGTATTGTATATACTATGAAGATTTTAACTCGAGAAATAATTTTCGTTGTAAGATTTTTGATTAATCCATAGAGTGGTACGAAAATATTAGTGTGTATATATGCAACGACTCTGAGAACATATTCATAGAACCAGGTAGATGCTTCGCAAAAAGAGCCAATTGTACATGCTATGCAAGAATAAATATATGGCCACGATTTTGTCATGTAATGATAAAATGTTGATATAATGAGTTTTATACACCTGTATAGCGGTACAAAGAATTTAGTGTAAATATATGATATAATCTCGATTACAATTACAGTAATCAATA
>ERZ781399.3232-NODE-3232-length-12696-cov-3.485405_pt1 | contig 12696 bp, 17 predicted proteins | sample MGYA00511014_ERZ781399 | MGnify/ENA primary metagenome ERZ781399 (study PRJEB29847, sample SAMN06458254) | wastewater metagenome | isolation source: Wastewater bioreactor | place: South Africa: Cape Town | study: EMG produced TPA metagenomics assembly of the...
TGCAATTGCGGACTGCTAAATTTGCAACACTGGGCGGTTCATTTAGTTTTTGAGTTTCTGACGGATGGACAGTTAGCCAGTCGGTGGTGTTATTGAGTCTCAAGCTTCGTGTTTGGTAAAGGTGATGCGATTTACAGGCTTGCGGCTTTTCAGGATGCTCAGATCACCTCGCCCGCTCGGCAACGGCGACGGTCTCAAGGCTTACGAACCGTGGATCTGTGACGCTTTCGAGCGGTTTGAGCGCGAGATTGAAGCGTTCTACCGACGGTCGTTGTTTTCGGTTGTTGTTTGAAAGCCCACCTGGCAAGCTGAGTGATCCTCGCTGCAGTGGCGTCCGGCTGAACTTACCTTCGCCCTTTGAACCTGTCGAGCGCCGTCAAGCGCTGGACCGGCGGATCGGCATCCTGCCAGCGGTAAATCTCGGTTCGCAGGAAGCGGAGTTCGTCTTCCAGGAGTTCTTCGGCGATCTCGATCCACCACGATTTCGGCCGGCCGTCGCTGCCGTCGGACCAGCGATAGCCTCGCTCTTTCAAGCGATCCTTGAGATCGAAGGGCGAGTTCTCGGCGAAGATGCGCACGCGTGAGCGCTGGCTTGCCTGGTAAAGCTCGGCAAAGGGAGATTGCTCAGCGCCGCTGCGAGTGAGCGCCAGCACTTCCAGCAACGCGAAACAATCGTCAACGGCGCGGTGACCGACATGGAAATATCCGCTCTGATTGATCAGGTAGCCGAGCTTGGTCCCTTCATATCCCCTGGCGCTCCAATCGATCTCGGAATTGGAGCAAGCCCAGGCCTTGCGGGCAAAGACCGAGGAGAAGGCCTCGCAGAACGGCCGATCAAAGCCGGCATTATGAGCAATGATGAGGTCGGCGGGTTCGATGAGCGCACGCACCGCCGGCATGTCGATCATCTGGTCGAGGACCATGGCGTCTGAAATGCCGGTCAAGCGGGTGACCTCGACCGGGATCGGAATGCTCGGCTGCTGCAGCCTGCCATAGACATCAGTGACATCACCGATCTCGCCCTCTTCATTGAAGGTAAAGCCGATCAGGCCAATTTCGATGATCTCGTCCTTTTTCGCATCGAGACCGGTCGTCTCGGTGTCAAGGATGACACCGCGCAGCGGATAACCCGGCCTCGGGGCAGGGGCGATCGCACGCGGCTCGAGCTTTTTCAGGATCTGGTAGCGTCCGGTCGCTTGCAGGATCCGCACCATCTCGGCTTCGTTGGGCGTTGATCCGGCCTGTCGAACGCGTGAGGTTGGCGCCGACGCTCCGCGAACGGACTGCGCATTCTCCGAAAACATGTCCAGCTGAGACGTCATTGCCCATCCAGTGGAAAGGATCAAGTAGATCTAGAGCGTTGGTCGCCAAATGAGAAGCTTTCGGGCCTGTCGGGGTGCCTGATACCCAACGATATTGAGCATAAAGGGCCAGGAGAGAGCTTCGCTCGAACTGCGTGAGTCTACTGACACGCGCGGAAGTGGGGAAGCTCTGCCTCGTTGGCGTGAGGCAGAGCTGAGAGGTTTTGCGAACCTCATGCGAAACTTCGATTGGGGGCGCCAGTCTCGCATGGTTCAACCCTAGAATGGATAGCTGAAACTGGCCTGAAGGAATCAAACCAAATTCGTGCTTGCCAAACTCGGTCGAGCACTGAGTGAGTATCATCCGCGCGAAGATTTCCGACCGCTCTTCAGCGGCTTCACTTCTCCGATATCGTCGGCCACCGGAACGAAGAACTCCGAAATATCGCAAGACAAGGCGTCCGCGATCTTCTCAAGAGTCACGACAGTCGGGTTCTTATTGCCCCGCTCAAGATACCCCACATAGGCGCGCTCGACATTGGCCTCAAGCGCGAGATTGTCCTGCGAGATCCCCCGCATAACCCGTATTCGCCTGAGATTCAGTGCCACTCGCTGCCGCGCATCCATGGCGGAAACACAACATTTGACAGTTCATAAAACCACGTATTATAGAACTATGAATGTCGATCTTGAACGAACCAGAGGTAGCGCACGCGGCTCCGCAGGGCAAAACGCGAGCGAAGGCGCGGGAGGTGTATGACGTGGTGCCCGACGAAACGGCCGACTTGCTGATGGCTCTGCTCTTTGCCGTCAGGAAAATCGTCGAGAGCGGAGTGGAGGGTAAGCATCATATAGCGAAGACCTATCGCGATGCCCGTTCGCTGATAGCGACGATAGACCTCGACCACGGTTCGGCTCGCCCGCGGATCGAGGCATGTCTGAAGCACTTCAATGTTCATAAAAACGTCGACGACACAGCTGCGGCCGGCTGGATGATTGCCGCGATCCAGGAGCGGGTGAGCGAACGTGACCTTTACGGTTGGCGCAGGCTGAAGGAAATCGTGGATACGGCGGTGCACGAACTCCTCTTGTCCGAACAGGCGCCGCTACATTGAGCCGTCGAGACTCCGTTCGTTACAGCAAGCCTGATGGACTGACCAGCTCACCCTCCTTGGTGACGATCGTCGATCCATAGGGCTCGCGTGATGCGACGATCAGCGCCTCATCCGGAAGTGGTCGGGCAAGATCCTTTGCTTCATCCCAGGGCGCCCTCATCCACACGTCGGTCTCTTCTCTGGTCAGCAGCAGGACCGGCATCGCCTTGTCGTGGATCGGCTTCACCAGATTGTTTGGATCCGTCGTCAGAAACCCATAGAGGTCATCCGTGGTCGGCCCATCCTTGACCTTGCGCACCGATGTCCATTGCGGAACGTGGATGCCGGCAAAGAACATCAGCGGTTTGGTTTCATCGCGAGCAAACCAGGCGTTCGGCACATTGCCGCCTTCTTCCTGGCTTGCTGGATCCGGGCTCGGCAAAGCTGGTGACAGGCACCAGACAGCGGTTTTCGACGCCAAACCAACGCCTCCAATGCGGAAGCTTCAGATTGCGGACATTGGTGATGCGGCACGCATCGTCGCTGCCCGCGCAGACCAATCATTCGACAGCGTCGATGATCTATGGCGCCGATCGGGCGTGCCGGCGGCTTCGCTGGTGCAGCTCGCCGAAGCCGATGCCTTCCTCTCCTCGCTCGATCTACAGCGTCGCGATGCGCTGTGGGCGATCAAGGCGCTGCGGGACGAACCCTTGCCGCTGTTTGCCGCGGCGGGTGACCGCGAACGCAGGACGATTGCCGAACAGCAGGAGCCTGAGGTCGATCTGCGACCGATGACGGTAGGACACAAGGTCATCCTCGACTATAGCCACACCGGCCTGACTTTGCGCAGCCATCCGGTCGCTTTCCTGAGGAAGGATCTCATCTCACGCAACATCGTCACCTGCGAAGAGGCGATGGCGGCCCGAGACGGTCGCTGGCTGATGACAGCGGGTCTCGTTCTCGTCCGTCAGAAGCCCGGCTCGGCAAAAGGCGTGATGTTCCTGACCGTGGAAGACGAGACCGGTCCGGCAAACGTCGTCGTCTGGCCAAAGGTCTTCGGGCAACGGTGGCGGAGCGTGCTCGGGTCCAGCATGATGGCGATCAATGGTCGGATCCAGGGGGAAGGGGAGGTCGTGCATCTGATCGCCCAGCGACTCTTCGATCTCTCAAACGATCTCTCCGGACTTGCCGATCACGACGAGGCGTTCAAGCTACCGACCGGTCGCGGCGATGAATTCGCCCATGGTTCGCCCGGTGGTCCGGATGCGAGGGAGCGGGCAGCGATGAAGGCCCGTGAGATCTATGTTCCGGATCTTCATATCGATAGGCTGAAGGTGAAGAGCCGGAATTTTCACTAAAATGCTCAAGCCAGCGAGTCGGAAGCGGCGCCTACACCTCCAAAGCCGCTTTAGTCATCGAGTATGGAGACCTCGGATGCATCCGAGACAACAGGTTTCGCCGATGGTTTTGGGAACGGATGAACTGGAACTGGAAGTGTTGCGAGGCGCGCTTCTGTCTCCGGCGTGACATGACAGCGCAGGCCTGAGACTGGCCCGACGCCATACCGGGCAAAGTACGGCCTTATGAGATTGTAGCCACGCTGGTCGCCTGATTGAAAGTGACGGAAAATCCAGTAGGCGATCAAGTCCGCCATCTGAATGAGGCGCGATGCTTTTGAATCCAGAAAAAGCGGGACTTCGGCAAAGTTTCGAAGTTGCCCGTTGGCATGCCCCACGTGCTTGAACACATGAGACAGGGTCTGGATTTTCTCCTCGTAATTGCTTTTGTCGAGGATGACCAAGCCGCGTTGGGGGTTCTTTTTCTTATAGAGTGTCTTCAGATATCCATCGAAACACGAAGCCACGTCCTCGAAACTCCGAGCCAAGATATCGTTAGGAGAAAAGAGCTTCTTTTCGATGACGCAGGCGTAAACCTTCAACTGCAACTGCTTGTCGGCCAGTAGCGACAAGATATCGACGACGGCTTGAACTCTATCGTTGGGAGACACACCTTTCCAGGTACCGTTGCCCGAGCGCATTGGGTTTCCATGGAACTCGATTTCTCGAGGATTAGTCGAGCTAAAGCGCGCCGCTACAGGATCTATCTGGGCTTCCAGCCAATGCGTTTGGCGCTCGAATATGCTAAATCCGGCAAGGACAAAGAAGTCGGAGCTTGGATCATGCGAGTGACCAGACTCGTCGAGATATAGTAGATGCAACGAATCCCCCTGAAACGAAAAAGCGGACCGCATGCGGTCCGCTCCAATTCGGTAAGCCGAGTGAAACAATCGTTCAACGCACCGACGGATCAGCGCTCTCGACTATGACCAACATATATCGGTTGCGTGTCGGCTTTTCAAGGGGCGGCTCCGCATGGCTCCCAATCGCCAACGTCAGGCGTTCGCTGCTTCACGTCCTATGTGACCCGTATCCAGCAGACGTGGGCATCGACTTTGACCTGATGACTGGAGCGAAAAGAAGATAGCATCCGGTATCGAGGAGCGCGACAAGATCCGCATCAGCACGATCTTTGTTGGCCGGAGGCAGATCTGTTGAGGCGTCCCATTCCCGCTCTTGATGGATGGCTTCCTGGTCCAGCCCCGGATCTCCGTCGATCAACCCGCTGACGGGGTCCGCTAGGCAAGCTGCGGCCGCTTCGGCTCTCGCCTTCGCGGTGATCGCGACCGGTTCCGGACACTGACGGGAGCCATCGAGCGGGAATGGCCCGCTCCAAAGATGGAGCCTCAGATGATCACCGATCTTTTGCTTGCGCAGAACCATGCCTTCCAGCTTTCCCGCACCCTGATGGTTCCAGTCACGCTGTTCAGGTCCGGCGACGAGTTCGGCGTTCTGCCGAGCGACGAACTCGATGACGAAGACGATCTGGAGATCGTGCGTGAATTCCATCCCTGGCCAGCTCATTGAGCCGGCATTTACCTCTCCTTGGTGCCGCTTGCGAACGGCAGGCGGCAAGGGAAGCTTCGCCGCGCCTTGGCACCGACGGTAGGCGTTGATCTGCAGATCAGCAGATTGCCGGGGCGCGCCCTTGCCCCCTTTGCTCTTCGCGGCCGCCGGAAACGGTCCCGCAAATTGCGGGAGATATGAATCTGGAGAGAAGGGCGGACGCGAAAGCGCCGGGAAAATATGGAGAAACAGAAACTGGAGGAACTTCGGGACCGTGTCCCGTGCGCAGCCTTGCTGGAAAAAGCTGGCTTTGCCATCGACGTCAAGGAAAGCACCCGCAAGGCATTAAAATACCGGCGCGGCGCGGAAATCGTCATCGTCATTCATGGGGGGCGGGGTTGGTTCGATCCACTGTCGGACGCGAAAGGCGATGTCTTCGGTCTCGCGGAGCATCTGGACGACGTCACCTTTGTCGAAGCGCTTGACCGGGTGGCCAACCTCGTCGGCGTCATCGCTACAGATTCTGTTTGGTCTCGGCCGTCGAGAAGCCTCGCTCACAGCACTTCCATCCGGGAACGCTGGGCAAAACGGCAGAGCCCTTGGCAGGGGTCGATGACCTGGCGCTATCTGCGAACTGGGCGCTGCCTTCCCGCAACAATCATCCGGGAGGCCATCTACAATGACGCCCTTCGGGAAGGCCCTTATGGCAGCATGTGGGCCGCACATGTCAATGACGATGGCGCTGTTACCGGCTGGGAGGAGCGCGGTCCCAATTGGCGGGGGTTTTCCGCGGGCGGTTCGAAAATTCTGTTTCGCCTTGGTTCTTCCGATGCCATGCGTCTTTGCGTCACCGAGGCGGCGATCGACGCCATGAGCCTTGCTGCTTTCGAGGGGCTGCGAGACAGCAGCCTCTATCTCAGCACCGGCGGCGGGTGGTCGCCAACCACGGACTCCGCGGTCCGCAAGCTTGCCGCACGTCCCGGTGTTGTTCTGGTCGCGGCTACCGACGCAAATAGTCAGGGCGAAACCTTCGCCGGCCGCCTTCGTGACATTGCCGATGAGGTCGGCTGCGACTGGTTACGACTGACGCCGCCGGCCGAGGACTGGAATGACGCTCTGAAAGCGCGGGAAGAAGAAAAGAAGGAAATGGCAATGAGGGCAGGACGAGGAGGCATGCCGCATGCCCGCCGGTCGCGTCAAGGGTAAAGCTTCGCCCGCTCGAGAGCGGCCCTTGACCCGCCCGGACGGAGAGGCGGCGTGAGGGGAGGGGTCATGAAGGACTGAAGAGGATGGTGAGCCGACAGGCAGCACCGCGCTTCGGTTCGGACAGGGCCAAAGGAGCCGTCAATGAGCACCCCTCCCGCAATCCGTAAAGTCTACCAGAGCGTCGCCGACCGCCATCAGATGTTCCGCATGTTCGATCGGCATGCGCAACGTCCTCACCGTTTCGACGCTGACGCAAGTGCGCTTTATGCCGGCGAATGGTTCGAAATCACCGAGCGTGAACACGACACTATGTTCGAGATCCTGCCGCCGCTGTGGATCCGGGGCTCAATGTTCGCAATGCGCGAATTCCTGACGGAATCTGTCACATCCGTTTTCTTCGCGCTACGGATCGACGGGGTCATCCGTCACTTCCATGGATATTGTGATCTCTCCGACGGCCAGTCGGTCGAAGACATGCGGCTGGCGATCATCGAACGGGAGACGCGCCCGGTGCGAGCGATGACGCGGAATGAACGTCTCGAGCACATCTGGAGTGCCACGGCGGACGCCTATCGCGGCTACTCCGACGAAAGCTCCCCCCATTATTTGCCGGGTCATCGCGTCATCACTCTCTACCGCGGTGCTGGGTTTGCCCGGTTGAAGCTGCTCGACGACCTGATCGACGATGAGATCGCCACCAAGCTGCCCGTCCAGCTGCGCCATCTTGCCCGTGCGGCAGCCGCGGCGTGAGGAGATGCTCCATGCTTTCCTTTCCAATCGAATCCGTGCGGGCGGTGATCGCCCGCGGTCGCGCCGACGCCGAAGCCAATGGTGGCTTTCGTAATCCTCACTATGGCCTTGATCCCGGTCGTGACGAACAGCCGGGTGTCTGGCTCGTGGGTGATCACGGCGTGTATTTGTGCTCAAACGGCAGATTGCCGGATGGAGAAAAGCCGTTCGTCGCCTATGCGCTCGAATGCGATCCGCGCACGAACGACGACTGGTTCGAGGTCAAGCGCAAGACCTTCGGGGGAGATGACGGTGTCGAATTCATCGACGCCGTACAGCTGGAGGCAATGATCGCCGCCACGCCCAATGCCAGACATCTCGGCATCAGATTTGACGCAGACTCGATGGAACTCTTCATCATCGAGTGGTCGTAACGTCCCCGCTGCAGCGGGATCCCCACCGTCATCAGCGTCCCTTCGCCGCCGATCGCCCTGGCGGAACGATGACGCGCGCTTTCACCAGGAGATTTTATCATGAGCAACGATCCTTTCACGCTCGACATGTTCGGCAATACCGCACTCTCGTCCGGTCTTGGGCTCGGCGTCACGGCCTTTGGGAGCTTCGCGCCCGTAACGGCTGTCGAGCCAGCCAACGATGACGATCCAGATCCGCCGCCGCCGGCGCCGGCGCCGGCATCCGCACTCCCGAAGGCCGTACCCTCGCGGCCCCCGTTACGCCCGAGGAGGCTCCGGGCAAACTTCTATATCGAGGCTGATCGCGGCTTACCTTCGTCCTGGAAGGATCGTGCCCGCGCCAATGTCGCGGCGATCCTCGTTGCCAATAACATCTCCAAGCAGGACCGGCCGGCGACACTTAAGGAGCAGGCACAACTGATCCGCTTTACCGGCTTTGGCGCCGGCGAGCTGGCCAACGGCATGTTTCGGGGGCCGGGTGAGGTGGATTTCCGACAGGGCTGGGATGAGCTCGGTTCCTCGCTCGAAACCGCCGTCTCTGAAGCGGACTATGCGTCTTTGGCCCGCTGCACCCAGTACGGTGGCGTCGCCTTAAATGTTGGGAACCGGCGTTGCGGATGTGTGCCGTGTTTCAGGCAGCTATGGAGCCAGCGATTTCACGCCAGATCGAGATGGCGTGAGTACGAAGCCGGCGATGGTCGGTGGCGTTCAAGTGTTTCCGGTGAAGAAGAAAAAGATTGGCGATCTGGCCGTGAGTTGAGACGAAATGCTGGCACTGTCGTGCGGACTTGAACCGCATCATACGTCGCTCTCGCCGCCGTAGCGGCAGATGGGAATTCTCAGCTCGGTTGTTCAATCCCTTGTGCGAGCGATGCTCGACGCCCGGCATCAAGTCGGCCTTTGCGGCACCGTAGGAACGCAGCTTGTCGGTGACCAGCACCCGCGGGGCGATACCTTGGTCCTTGAGTAGCTTGCGCATCAGACGCAGCGCTGCTGCCTTGTTCCTTCGGCTTTGAAGCAGGGCATCGAGGACGTAACCGTTTGCATCGACGGCACGCCACAGCCAGTATTTCCTTCCCTTGATCGTCACGACCATCTCATCGAGCTGCCACTTGTCGGCAAAGTGGCCGCGTGAGCGTCGTCTGAGCTGATGAGCGAACTTCAGGCCAAATTTCGTCGCCCATTCCGAGACCGTCTGGAATGAGACGTTGATGCCGCGCTCAGCCAACAGATCTTCGACGTCGCGTAGGCTGAGCGGGAACCGATAATAGAGCCATACGGCGTGGGCAATGATCTCAGCGGGAAAGCGGTGGCGTCTGAAGTGAACATGAGCAGCTTCGGTCATGGCAACCCGAATACCAAGTCGATCCAACCAAGCCGTTAAGGCGACGCCACCGTCGGCACATATGCGGAGAAGGACGCCGCGGAGAAGGCTGTGCGGCGCGTAAAGGGCGTTCGTGGCATCGCCCAGGAGATTGACGTCCGCATCTTGGGTCCGAGGCGGACCGATGACGACGACATCGCCCGGCGAGCGGTCAAGATGGTGGACTGGAACATTTCCATTCCGAAGCAGAAGGTGCAGGTTCGCGTATGCAGGGGCGTGGTGACGCTCACCGGCACGGTTGAATGGCAGTACCAGAAGAACGCTGCTGCGGATGCCGTAAGGGATCTTGCCGGCATTGTCTGCATCTCCAATCTCATTGAAGTCGTTCCGAGCGTCAGCGCCTTCGACGTGAAGAGGCGCATTGAAGAGGCGTTGGGACGCGATGCGGAACTGGAGGCCAAGGCCATCCAGGTTGAGGTCTCCGGCGGCAAGGTCACCTTGAGAGGTAACATCAGGACCTTGTTTGAGCGGGGAGCGGCAGAACGTGCCGTGTGGTCTGCCCCAGGCGTCCACGCCCTCGATGATCAGTTGCACATAGGTTGAACTGCTAACGGCAAAGTAGGAGGCGAAGGCAATGCAACATGATCCCACTCGCATAGAAGAAGCGCTCCTTGCGGGCGCAGGATATTGTGTCTCTCGAAATCAAAATTGCGACTTTCGTCTTGATCATGTCGATCACGACGAATGGGAAATTGCGGTTCTCTCGGGAAGAGCCCATTCATGGATTCGCAGCGAGTTGTCTGCTCCTCTCGCGCAATGTCTGGGCGATAGCTTCAAAGTGGACATACTTGGTGCAGACCGGTTTTTAAAGCGTGCACGAGCTCTTGGCTTTCAAACCGAGTTTGTCGGCGGCGATGGGAAGGACCGATTCTAAAGGAGCAACGTCCGTGTATAAGACTATTGTCTGCGCTATCGGCTTGGGCTCAAAGGAGAAGGGCGAACATCTACTGCACATGGCTCAGGGGCTTCTCGATATCGATGGCTCCCTTCATCTCGTCCACGCTATCGAGCGATTTCCGTCGCTTGTCAGGCAAAGTCCGGACGACTGGGCCATGTCCGTGATCAACGAGGCGGAAGAAAAGCTGTCGCAGCTCTGCAGGGAGCCCGCAATCCCAGCACTCGTTCACGTGCGAACCGGCCGGGCCGCAGATACGATTCTGGCGGTGGCCGCCGAGACATCGGCCGATCTGATCGTTGTTGCCGCTCATGCGAACGACGTCTTCGACAGGCTCTTTGGATCGACGGTCGACAATGTTGTTCATCACGCAAAATGTTCGGTTCATATCGACCGGATTTCGACCATGGCAAAGCACTAGAAGCCATAAACTTGTCGCCCTTCCGCGTCCGAGGCGGCATGGCGGCACATATGAAGGCTGAAGCCTGAGAGAACCCACCAGTTAATCCCGCGCGCCCGGCGCAACCTCACTGTTCGCGGGGATCGCTCAACGACGGATTCATGACAAAGAGATAGACATGCGTACAGCTCTTCTGGTTGCCTTGGTAGCAGGTGCCATCTTCGGCACATATGCTTACCAATCGAGTGGGTCTGACAAGACCAAGGAACCAAGCCAGCAGCAGTCAAGCAATACAGGTAGTAAAGCAAGCAAGCCGAAACTCGGCTATCCCGATCCCTATATTCCTCCAACAAAAGGCAATGGCTTTTGATTTGGAAAGAGGCTTAAGGAGTGAAATGATGGCAAGGGATGTCCGAGTTATCGTGGTCAAGCATCGACGCGTCCGTAAGCAAAGCTCGACTGAACAGAAATTGGGGGCCCTAAGTCCCCACACGCCAGTTAGTTCTCCGGCGGAAAAGCAAAGTCCGCGACATCGGGGAGTATTGCATCTGCCGGCAGGCCCATCCCATGACCCGGGCGGGTTCTGTTGCAAAAATTGAGGTAGTCGCGTCGGTAGATTGCCACGGCTGCTCAGAACGCGGCAGCCAGGCTCTCAACCTGATCAGAGATTGACGGGTTGGCGCGTAAGCGTCCTGCAATTGGCGCTTTCGTAGCATCTGGATCATCTCAATTCCGGACAATGTTGCCACGGCCGATTTAAATGACTTGAAGCCGAGCATCGGTCTGACACGCCGCTTGATGCGTCGGTGATCCTGCTCGATGCGGTTGTTCAGATACTGACTCTGTCGAATGCATAGGAATTCAGCACGACGGCAGGACCGATCCTGAAGGCGGCTTGTGGTGTCACAGGAAATGATCGCTTCCCGGTTGGTCTGGCTGCCATCGATGACGATGCGCTCCGGCCGGCCGTGCCGGGCGAAAGCCTTTCTGAAGAAACGTTTGGCGGCGGAGAGATCACGATGCTCGCTGAGCCGAAACTCGACCGTATCGCCGTTGCTGTCGATGGCGCGATAGAGATACGTCCATCGGCCGCGAACCTTGATATAGGTCTCGTCGGCGTGCCACTTGCCAGTGACGGCGCGCTTGCGCCGATTGAACCGATCCGCCAACAGGGGCGCAAAGTGGACGACCCAGCGATGGATCGTCGAATGATCGACGCTGATGCCGCGTTCAGCCATCATTTCCTTCAGGTCGCGCAAGCTCAGGCCATAGCTCAGATACCAGCGCACGCATAGCAATATCACTGACTGCTCGAAATGCCGACCTTTGAACATTGCCAATCTCCGCGACTTCAGGAGATCAATGCCATGTCACCAGTAACCAGGAAGTTTGCAACAGAACCATCTAAGGCGGGATCGATGTCGATGTTCTGACTCTTGAGTAGCAAAACTTGTAGGATAGCGTTTCATCTTGTGAATGAAAGGACCAAGATCAAGCTGCTCCGCCCAGGCATCGCGCTGCCTGGGCGGAGCAGCGATTGCCGTCCAAACGAGGCGAGGCGGCATTCTGGTGTGTGAACGTTATCTGCAGCTATCAGGCCGCTAGAAAACCAACTAGCTCAGTCGCTGTTGTGATTACTTCTTCAAATTAGGTTTTAGTGGCCGTCGGCGTCCCCATCCGCATCTCCACGCAACGCCAACGCTGCAATAGCAGACGGAACGTTGGCTGCGGAGGACGAGCCGACCGTTGGAGCTGAGGTCTTGGCCGGATCGGAATCCGGAGTCGTAGGCGCGGGGAGTTTTGAGGGGATTGATGCAGCCGCTGTTGCCGCAACGGAGGTTATGGAGGTCATTGATAAAGCCCTTCTTCAGCGGAGCTTTTGCGTCATGCGTCAAGCGCGGCCAGTTTTTGCAGATGGTTCATCCATCCGAGGTTCGGATCGAATGGGTATTTTTCGATCGCAAGCCGAACCTGGCATTCGATTCTTACAAGGGACTTATAAGATCGCGTCAGTAATCGCGTTTTCGAAGCTGAGTGCAGATCTTCTTTCAGCAGCTTGCCGATCAGCGAAGTTGGGCGCGGACAGCTCAAATTGGAAGAGAGAGATTGTTTCCGTGAAGGGCAACCAGGGAGGGGCACGCATCCCCCGACGGCGAGGCGAGCAAAGCGCTTGGCACCACACAAAATTCTGAAGTTCGCTTTGACATGAGGTCGTCAGAAGGTTTTGGTAGCAGCGACCAATGATTGCCTCTCAGCTCCCAAAGGAAATCGAATGGACAGTGCGCAAATGGAACGGCACTGTATAGACCGC
>ERZ781399.3236-NODE-3236-length-12687-cov-4.575997_pt1 | contig 12687 bp, 16 predicted proteins | sample MGYA00511014_ERZ781399 | MGnify/ENA primary metagenome ERZ781399 (study PRJEB29847, sample SAMN06458254) | wastewater metagenome | isolation source: Wastewater bioreactor | place: South Africa: Cape Town | study: EMG produced TPA metagenomics assembly of the...
CGGTGCATTCAAACCTGGCCATTGCGTATTGATTTTGCCTAAGAAAACAAAAATCAACAGAGGAAAATTCATTTCTCTGATCAGTTACCTTGACCGATTCGTTGACCCATATTGAGATCTTTGAATTTCGTTGCACCACGACGTTTTGCACGACCTCGTTTTGCACCTGCGTTACTAACCGAAGTGATTGTTTTCCATAAATCCTGAGCCGTAACTAAATAAATACAAACTTGTCTTTCTTTCTCTTTTTAAAATCGATCGAATTCACCATTCGTAAAGACACTTGTCCGCACAGGCATTATCATCACCTGTGGACATTTTCGTGCGTATTGAAAGAGCGCACCTAACATCTGAAATCAAATAAATAGATGTTTTACTTTCGAATATTTCATTAGAAGAATATACACACAAAGAGAAAAAATAAATACAATGCAAAAGAAAAAAAAAAGAGAAATTCTTTAATTATCAACTGTAGTCGTACTATTTGTATTGGCTTGTTCGTTATTTTCTTCAACAAAATCCAATGCTTCGTCACGTGTTACTGAACGTATCTGACTGACTTTATTACGATAGGTTATACCGTAGAATTTATCACCATATTTAAGTAAATCAGGACCAAATGTTGTGATGATAAATTGAGCTTTTTGACTTAATTCATTGATCATATCTGAAATTGAAATTTTTCACTCTTAAGAAAACCGTCGACTGAATTCAACAATTTGATTTACCAGCGACAGCATGTCGATATTGTGGATCGAGTGCTTGATCGATTTCATCGAATAGATAGAACGGTGCTGGATCACATTTTTGAATGGAAAAAATCAATGCCAATGCAACCAAAGATTTTTGTCCACCGGATAATTGTTGCATATCACGCATTTCATTCGTTCGACCGCTAAATGAAACTTTAATTCCTACGCCAGTGAATTCATCGACAGATAATGGTTGACCAGAACTTTGTTGTGATGATACTTGCTCGCTATCATAATCCTGTGTAGAAGAAAATATCAGTCGATATTTGAGTAAAATTGATTTTTTTGCTTCGTACTTCGTTATCGCCTTTTTTGATAACTAAATGAGCTGTACCTTCGGGTACAAGACGTTTGAATACTTCAGTGAAATATAATGAAACTTGTTTGAAAGTAAATTGAATTGTTTCGAAACGTTTATTATCCAAACTTTCGATTAAATCAACAATATGCTAAAAGTTATTCAATAGAAATTCATTTTCATACTCAAACACATCCGCTCAACTTACACGATGGGCATCATCGATTTCACCTTTTCGATTTGTTAATTTATCTCGTTCGTCACTAAATTGTAAGAATTGATCGAGTGCTTTCTTATTTACATGAGCATATTTTTTCAATTCAATTATTGCTCGATCAAGATCACGTTGAAGCTAAATAATTAATTCACATTTATTTCTTCTAAATTAAACATTTTTATCTACTTGTTTTGTTGGAATATCTTTGTATTTATCAAGACCATCCGGTGGCACACCGATGTCATTCTGACGTTTTGTACTTTCATCGAGCTAAACACAAAATATACTATCGAATAGAAGGGATCGAATAATTTACTTTATTCTGTGCATTACGAAGTTTGACTTCATATTTATCATTATTACGTTTTTCTTCATTAACATGTTCGTCGATATCTTTATCTGAATTCTTCACAACAAAAAACAAACATTTAGTTTTGTTCTTTAGTCTCGATCATTACTTTGAATTGTTCGAGATCTTTTTGTTTTGTTTTCAATTCTTGATCGAGATTATTAATAATACGATCAATAGCTAAAAAGTAAAATTATTTTAAACAAAAATCAAGAAAAATAATTTTGATTTCAACAAACCGTCAGTTTGTTTTTCATGTTCAGCCAATTTCTCGGATAAGATTGCATATTCTCGTTCGAGTTCTTCGATTGTTACTCGAACATTTTCAACATGAAATCGTTCAAGTTCCGTACTAATTCGATCGCGATTCTTTCGATAGTTATTCGCAATTTGATGTTCAAGTCGAGTCTTTCGACTTTCTAACTACAAATTCAAAAAAAAAGCCGAAGATCAAATCATGTTCGTTCGTTTTTTTGATTTACTTCAACACGTTTTTGAATGATTTCTTTTAATTCAAGTGTTAATTGCTCGATAGTATCGTTCAACTGATCGATTGTTCGTTGTTCTTGAACGGATAATTCCGAAATAAGATCACAGCCAAGTTCAGATTTGAGAGATTCTTCTTTCGCACAGAACTGTTCAATTGTTGCAATGAGCGCATTTAATTGTCGTTCCTAAACGAGAGAAAGACATGCGAAACAAACGAGAATTTGCTAGTTTTATACTTTAGCAGGTCGTTGAGTAACAATTCGATCTAATTCCGATTGAAGATGTTTACCATCGGATTTCATTTGTTCATAATTATCCCTTGAAAAAGCAAAAAAAAACGTTTTTCAAACAAAAACTAAATAAACAAATTTGATTACCAATTTTTCTTTGATTTCATATCTTCTCGTTGTAATTCAATCATAATACTATTATGTTCATTATCGATACTTAAGATTTCTTGTCGAACTTTGTCTCCTTCGTTTTCATATTTATTTAAATTATCTTTTAATTGTTTTAATGTACGTTGCATTTCAAATCTCGAAACTTTCTTATCAATATAACCACCAGTGAGAGCACCTCGTCGTTGAACTTGATCGCCATCTAATGTCACACAATCGACATCATATTGTCGTGCTGTTCGTGTCGCTGAATTTAAATCTTCACAAAGCATAATACGATTGAATACATGTCGAATAGCTCGTTCAGATTTCGGTATCCATTGTAATTGATCAATTAATGGCGATGCACCGGATATTTTCGGTAGATTATTCGATTGAACATCGAGAACATTCAAAGGCAAGAAATTGATTTCACCACGTTGTCGAGCTGTATTAAATTCTTTGACAAGTCGTGTTGCAATGATATCAGAATCGACAATATGATAATTCAAACGATTGCCAGCAATGACTTCGATGGCGGTATAAAAAGCTGGATCACATTCGAGATTTTCGATCAATGTTCCATGATAACCATTGACAATCTCAGGATTTCGATTTTCATTAGTAAATTGTTGGAGAATCTTTTGTAGACCATCGGTACCCGAAATTGTACCTTTACTCATGACTGTTCGAAGAGAATCTTGACATTTTCGTATTTCATCACGTATTTGATTGATTTGCATGGAGATTTGCGTTTCTTTTCGTGTTAATTCGATTTTTCGTGCTGCTATTTCACTTTTTTTCTGTCGAAGATCTTTGACATGTGTATTGACATTGTCCATATGATGACGTTGTTCGAAACCAGTTTCATTAATTTGTCGAAGTTGTTCGTCGATTTCTTTCGATTGAATTGTTTCATTTTCTAATTCACTTTTCAAACGTTGCATCTAAATTCGATTTATATTCTTATTCTGTTCGTTCAATCAAACTGACTTGTTCTCGTTTATCATGAATGGCCTTGCTGAGAGATTTCAATTCCGAACGAATCCATTTATCTCGATCGTCTTTCGAATGAAATTGATTTGCACGGCCACGTTTTGCATATAAATCTTTACGTTTTTCTTCGCCAAGATCACGTCTAAAAAATAGCAAATTATTTCTAACGAATCGTTTCAATTAATCATACTGTGCAGTTTTTTGTTCTTCTTCATGTCGTAATGAATCATATTCCGGTATGATTTGTGTTAATTGTTGTTCACTATCGTTGATTAATTGTTCGTATTTATCTAATTCTTTTTTTAAATCCTGTCGTTTAATATCACCTTGAGCTGTTTCACCACGTAGATCTTGTAATTCAAGTTCGATTTGTGCTTTACGTTGAAAATTATCTTTGTTATCGAGAATGATACTTTCACGTTCGATTTGTTGAGTTTGTAAACGTTGTTTGAGTTCAGTTATTGCATCGGTCGTATGCTGAAAATTAATTATTTGAAAAGAAATCTATTTTACGAATAAAAATCTACTTGAATCGATTCCGTTAAAGTCAATCGATCATTTTCAAATTGTTCGATTTTTTGTGTTGTTCCATTCATTTTAGCAACAATATCATCAATACGTTTCTTGGCATCTTCACATTCAGCCATACAAATTGCACATTCCAAACCACGTTTTGATCGGTCCCATTTTTGATATTGTTTCAATTCTTCTTTTTCACTTTCGAGACTTTGTAAACGTTCTTCAATTGCTTTCAGTAGATCAGCAATTTTCTTTCGACGTTCCTCTGAAATTTTACTTTTACAAATGATTCCATTTCTGTTCGAAATCAATTACCGGTTTCAGCTAAGATCGTTTCACTTTCTTGCTTTTTTTCATCATAAACTTTTGTACCAGCTACTTCACGTAATAATTGAAGTCGATTGGCATCAGGAGCAATTGCCATTTGAGTTATCTAAATTTTCGATTTCGACTCGATGAATTCGAATAAACGAAATCGAATATCTTACTTTGCCTTGTTTGACAATATAATATGGATTCGATCGAGAGAATCCAGCACCTTCAAGCATATTAATTATATCCGTTTTACTAGATTTAAACATCGAAATTCAATCAATTCAATATGAAAATTTACTTGACAACTTTTCGATCGAGAAAATAATTATCTTTTTTGCCACTAATCTGTCGTCGAACGGCAACTTCTGGTTTGTCAATCTATGAGAGATTCAAAATGAAAATCTCTTCATCAACGAACGAACCAATTCAACTGACCATAATTCGACTATCCGAATTATCGAAGATAATTTCAACATAGGCATTCAATGCTCGACTATTGATACCTTCATGCATGAGATTAAATCGACCTTCGGCCGATAAATTACTGAATTCATCACTGAGAACAAATTGAATTGCTAAATACAAACGAATATTTTCTCTTTGATCAAAAATATTCAAAACAAACCAAAGAAAAAATTCGATTTGCCACAACCATTTCGTCCAACTAGAAAAATTCAATTTCGACTATCATCATAAGTTTCCTAATCAATTTTACCAATGATATTGTAACGTGGACTAAATGGTTCAATTATTGTTTCATCACGATACGAACGAAAGCCCTGAATAATCACCTACGAAACGAATTTTCTGCGAACAAATTCTTCGATTTCAATCTACCTGTTTTATGTACATGTCAGTTGTTTAAAAAAACTGATATATCTGACTTTTTTTTCTTCTCGTTGACTATACTGATATTCTTTATATCCCTTGTATGTTTCTCTTCCAGTCCAATAAATACTTTCGTAGTAAAATACATGGAGTCGAAACTGACATCTATTGCTATATGAAATCGAAAAGTGTCGACAACTTTAACCTCAATACACACCTGTTTAATCTTGAGTAATCTTATCTTATTGACAGAGATTTAGGTAATCAAAGATCAGTTTTTGAGTCTAGTTGATTTGATTTTATTCTATATTAAACAAAAGCAGTAGCAATAGCTGCAATTTTAGCTAAATCTCCTCTTGTTCGAAAAAATGCCGGTATTGGCGCTAAGATTCTTGTACCAACAGGATTGCCATCATCATCAATAAGAACAACATTATTCGAATCGAATTGCGGTACATTCGGCTTTCGTATACGTTGTCGACATCCGACAATAATCGCTTTTTTCATTTGTCCTTTAATTGCTAATAAAACTTTATCACCAAGTCCAGCCATTAATCTTGTTCGAGTTAAATTATTGTTTTGTTTGTAACAATGTATAATTCTCGGCATACGTTTGTAAACATTTCCATCCAATGCTAATTTACTATTATCAACCACATGAACTCGACTAACCTTTTGTAAATCGTACAGTGGTATTGACGTACTAAAGAGAGAGAGAGAAATGAGAAAAAAATCCGAGTATTTAAGAAAGATCGAATTTATTTGTTCTCGCCCTTTTCGTTCTTATTGAATATTTACCTAAACGAACGATAAACTATCGAATGAAGTGGCGATGAAACAAGTTTCGTAACGATATTCATATCTGAAAATAGCACAATCAGATTTTTTGCATATGTATTTACATGTCGAAAAAAAAAGATACAGGTGAAATGAAATCCTTTCAACGAAAGAACAAATTTCTCTTGTTTCAATATGATTAATGAGTGCCTACAAGATTTTCTTTTTTCTCTCCTCATCGTCATCAGCGTCATCATCGTCTTCGTACAACAGATCCGATGAATATAAATATATTAACTGATAAGATTCGATTACATTTTCCTTTACTTTTCGGTCTTCAGTCAGAAGAACAAAAAAAATTATGCATCGATTTTCACCAAAAATACATTTGAATGCAAATGATCATCATCTTATGGAACATAAATATCCTAAACGTTCACGTTCGCGAACGAGATCATCGACACTCGATGTACGAAGTCTAAAAACTCCAAGTTTGGACCACAATGAAAACATTCGATTCGTACGAGTTCGTCTAGTTTTTATGCATATCGGTATTCCAACATAATTCTCAATCTTAAAAGCAAAAATCTATTTTCTTTTTGTGTTCAGGTGATATCGATACACTTAATGAAAAATATCAAGCTGAAATCTATTACGAAGCTCGATGGAATCAAATAGTTTGTTTAAATATTTCAAAATTTAGTTCAGATGATCAACATAAATTCTTAAACGAAAGTCTACCCATACGATTCGACGATCCGTCGATTCTCAATTGGAAACCGGAATTATTTGTCGAAAATGAAATTGCTAAAATAGGTAAAGAAGAAATTTGGTTTACGATTCGAAAATTTTCGAAAGCAAAAACCGACGCAATCTCACCGTCATTTATCCATGTCGATATCTGCGAACATCGAAAAGTAAAAGGAATATTCTGGGAGAAATTAGAATTGAATCACGTAACGTTCTTCTTCTTCTTCTTGGTCTGCAAAATTCTCACAGTTTTTCTTCTTATTAAGTTTCCTGCTGATGTTCAAGATCTATCGGTTTCAATAACGACTAAACATCATATGGATGTTTGTGTACTCATACCGGATGATACTCATCCATCGAGTATAAATCGTGAAGCATTTTTCGATCAACAAGAATGGAATTTGTACCAACATGTCGGCACAGAAACAAGAGAAACAGCGGAAGAATATTCATTTGCTGATGAACACACTGAAGTCGAAGAGAAAAATCACTCGGTCTTAGCAGTTACTTGTCGAGCAGGTTGGAAAACTTTTGTTTACTTTGAGAGAAATACTAAAATTCATTGTTTTTCTAGCTCGTCGACCGGGTTATTACTATTGGAATGGATTCTCTCTAATTTTTCTTATTACTGTTTGTGCTTTCTGCGTGTTTTCAATTCCACCTAAGTCAAAATCTTCTTTGATATTTCTCGTTCACTAATCGTTGGTTTTTTTTCATTTTCAGTCTTCCACAAAATCGTCTTCAAATCACATCGACTCTTCTTCTAACATCGGTTACTTTCCGTTGGGTTGTCAATCGATCATTAGTAAATCTAGAATAAAACAAAAACGAAATTTATTTCACTATGTTCTCTCTGCTAGCCAACAATTTCCTATCTAACAACACTTGATAAATACGCAATCATTTCCATAATTATGTTAGTCGTTCTCTGTATTTGGCATTCACTCATAGGTGCTATTATTTTTCTTAATCCTGAAACAGATTCGCCAACATCATCATTATCGATTTCTCCAACAAATATCTATGTCAAAGTCGATCGATATGTTTTCATTTCGATATTAGTTATTTACATACTCGTACATATCTTATTAATCGTTTGGTTAATATTCGTACCGTACAAACGTCGACGAGACATGGAAAATCTCGATCGTGCCTATGCCATACGAAAACATACGCAATTAGATACACGACGTATTAAATTTAAACCTAGTCCAAGTTATGATTTAGACTCGCGTCGTGGATCGATTGTTGGTCAAGCTAAATTGACCGTTTTAAGAGAAAATGATAGTGTAACAATTCTGCCGAATGCAACTGGTTTTCTACCGATAAAAGAAGAATCACAAACGCAACATGCAATTGAAATTAACGAACAAGATGATGTGTTTGATGATGAGAACAATAATAATAATGCACAATCAACTCCAGATCAATCCATGAAAAAGCTCTAGCCGAATTGAATTTGAAACTTTCTGAGAAGGCGAAAAAAAACGTAGTTTTACGAAATAAAAACAAAAGACAACGAGTGAATATCTTTCTTGTTGGTTTATTTTGTTTTTGTATATAATCATCAACTAATTCATGTTCTCAGCCAAATAGAAAGTGGACAAGAAAGAAAAAACAAACAAATGAGTGAGAAAGGACAAAAATGGGAAGTTTTTAGTTGTTTTGTTTTTTTTCTATGAAACTAAAATTGTGGTTGATTTGAAAGAGAATAGAAAACGCACGTTCTAATGTTTGCTAGCAGCAGCTTTTTCGGCTTTATTTGGATCGACACCGGCAGCAATAGCTAAGTCAACCATCGATTGATCAGCTTTGATTTTTTGTTCAGCTAATTTATCGATGGCATCTTGTGTAACACGGTCGATTTCGCCTTGTCGAATACGTTCTTCACGTTTTTTCAATGTATTATGATGAACACGACCGTAAACAAGACCGGCCAATAATAAACTCCATCGGCCAGCTCGAATCAATGGTGAAACATTCTTTGGTACTGCTGATGCCATTTGTTGAAAAGAGAATTTGTCTGTTGCTGTTGTTGTTGTTTTTTATCTTAATCTGAAACAAAAACATAGAAAAGTAATTGATGCTTGTATAAAAACGAAAATCATTTCGATTAAGTTGAAGTTATACAACGGTTGACAACTGCACGAAGATGATTATTTTCGAGTGCAGCCGTCACACGTTCTTTATCGTTTAACTGTTTATTGATTTGATTCTCTTGAATATGTGCACCTTCGATGATATTCACACCGATTTTATATCGATTCGGAAGTGTATAGAGTAATTTTGCTCGTATACTCAAACCGATGAGTGTTGCCCTGAAATGATCATATGAACAATTGAAAATCTTCGAAATTTAACTTTGTTTACATCGAACAATGTGGAATTGTTGGTCGGAATTGCACTTGAATTGTATTCGTTTGATTATCGATGGAAATACCGTCTAAATCGACGACATTGAGTTCTGAAGAATAAAAATTCGATCTTTTGACTTTATAAAAAAAAACATTTGTTGCTTCGAAATACCTTCGAGTGTAAGTGGATGTTCGGGATCGTTGATTGTTCGAATTAAATCGAATATTTCTCGACGATCGATATCATCTCGAATCTCATTATCGTAATCAGATTCTTGTGTACTTCGTTCTTCTGTACGTTCGTAGATCGTAGGATTCAAATTCTGAGGGCCTGATGAAAGATCCATAGTCTCAACGAGGGTGAAGAAATCTAAACCTTTTCTGTTGTTTTTTTTCTATACGTAAACAAATATCGATTTGTTAGCCTTAGAAACCAATCGTATGAGTAGACTCGACGAACGATTTCAACCTGACATCTGCATTGTGTTTGATTCGTCGATGGACTTCTATCGAACTGTACAATCAATCAGAAGGAGAAAAAGTTGTCATTACTATATTATTATTATTATTACTACGATGAAATTAAAAACCGACACAATCGAGAAAACAGACAAACCATCAGTGATTCAAAATGGATCAATTAAAAAGACCAAGAAGAAAGCGAAGGACAATTTTGAAGTTCGAATTCCGAGAATAATCGTTCGAAATTTGAATTTTAAAGTAAGAAAAAATGAACTTGAATGTATATTTATCTGATGAATTTTTGTTTTCGTTCTTCGATTAGGTCAATGAAGAACAACTCAAAAAAGCTTTCGAAAAATCAACCAGTGCAATAAAAGCTGTTTCGATTGTAACAAAAGGTACGTCGATATTTGTATGACGGAAAGAAAAAAGGCATAACGTACGTATTTAGATGGCCAATCAAAAGGTTTTGGATTTGTTACATTCGAAAACCTTGAAGAAGCTCAAAAAGCCGTTCAATCAATGAACGGTCAAAAGATCTTAGGTCGACCTATGGCTGTCGATTGGTCTTTGCCGAAAAATGTCTATGAAAAAATGCATAAACCAGATTCGAATGCCAATCAAAGACCTTCAGCAGAAACTCAACCAGTAAAACGAGATAGTTATGGTATTCATTCGGAACCAAATCCATCGGAAAATGTTCCAGAAGAAGAAGACGACGACGAGGAAGAACCAATGGATGAGGATGATGATGAAGATGATGAGGATGAAGACCCTTCAGTGAAAACAAAAGAAAGTAGTCGAGATGTTCGTGAACATCGTACATTATTCGTCCGTAATGTTCCATTCGATGCCACAGAAGACGAGCTTTCCCGAGTGTTTTCATCGGATGGTCAACGACGTGTTAATTCATGTCGTTTAGTCATCGATCGAGTGTCTCGACATCCTCGTGGCAGTGCTTTCATTCAATTTGCTGAAAAATCCGATGCTGACGAATGTCTCAATCTTCCATTTACACTCCATGGTCAAGAATTACAAGTCGATTTAGCTCTCGGTCGAAATGAAGTCGTTCAAGCGAAAGAAATTCGTGATCAGAAAAAACAAGATAAACTCAAATCCGATCAACGAAATCTAAGTCTTGCTAATTATGGTGTTATTTTAAAATTAGCCGATTTAGACAACAATGAAAATGATTTACGCAAACGACAAAATCTCGAAGATGTCAAAAAACAGAAATTAAAAAATCCATTACACTTCATTTCATCGACACGTTTAACTCTACATAATCTACCGACGAATATCGACGATGAAAAACTACGTCAAGTTGTTATTCAAACGTTAACCGATAATAATGTACCGAAAAAAGATATTCAATTAACCGAATGTCGAATTATGAAGAAGAATAAAGAAGGAAAAAAATCTCTCGGTTAGTAATGATAACAGAACAAAAAATCGAGTCGTACGATTTTCGTTCGATGGCGTGATCTCGTCGATATAAATTCTTGCGTTTTCTTATCTTCTAGGTTATGGATTTCTTAGTTTCACTCGTCATGAAATTGCACGACGTACAATTGATTTGCTCAATAATAATAAATATATTTTCGGTCCAACACGTCGACCGATAGTTCAATTTGCTGTGGAAAATCGTCGAGCTTTACAGTTGAAAGAACAGCGTCGTGAACGTGTTAAAGCTAAACAAGAATTGCTCAAAGATCCAACGAAGAAAGCCTTAGCGTTCGAAAGTAATAAGAAGAAGAAACAACGTGAAAGAAATCAATTTCAATCGACGAAAAATCAAATTCGTTTGAGTGAATTAATTCAAGATAAAAATACTGAAGAAGCAGAAGAAAATGATGATGATGAATTAACAGTTGTACCAACAGCTAAAAGTTCCAAAAAAGCGAAAGAGAACGGATCGACAATGAAAAAACGCCGAAAAACAAAGCAAAAAAGTGAAATTCGAGATAAAGTCGATCGAATGATACAAAAATCTCGACAAACTAAACCGCAATTACCACAGAAATCAGCGAAGAAATGGTTTGAATAAACCATTATTGATTGTTGTTTTTTTGTTTTTTGTTTCAAAAAGAAAATACATGTGTGTGTGTTTTTTTTTCTTTCAGATTAACAAAATGATCAAATCACTTGTACAAAATCCGACAAATCTTCTCTCGACATCGGCTCGAGCTTTGTCCATTTTAACTACGAACAAATCCGATATTGAATTCTTAGATAAATACGATCCTCAACAAGTCACTCTACTCTACGAACCATTGATGGTCGTCGATCAACACGATCAAATTATCGGTCAAGTGACTAAAAAAGATGCGCATTTATTATCAAATATCGAACGTCAACCATCGTTAGTTCATCGAGCATTCTCATTTTTTCTCTTCGATTCATCGATGAAACCAGCACGATTGATTCTTCAGCAACGTGCACCCGAGAAAATCACCTATCCAAATCTTTGGGCGAACACATGTTGTAGTCATCCATTGTTCAATCAATCTGAAACCAATGGTATCGAGGGTGTTAAACATGCTGTACGACGTCGTGTTCAATATGAACTCGGTTATGAATATTTAGGCGATTTGATTTATTTGACACGAATTTTTTATCAAGCTCGAAACATTCCTGATGATGGCATTTTTGGTGAGAGTGAAATTGATTATATTGTCATGGCTAAATGTCCGACGAATTTAACGGTCGATTTTCAAATTAATAAAAATGAAGTCGAACAAATTCGAGCCGTCTCACTGAACGAATGCGAACAAATGGTCGAACAAGGTGTGACAACGCCATGGTTTAGTAAAATTGTTCGCGAAGGTCTACTGGCTAAATGGTGGTCGATGCTTGACGAACAAGAGCACGTTAAAGAAGGCGAACTTACAGACGAAATTATTGAATTATAATTTTAAAGTTTTTTTTTCAATTGACAAATTACGATCTGTGAACGAGAAAACAAAAAAAAAATATTTTGTTTTTTAAATCGATATTTTTTCTTTTCATTATTCCTCAGAAAACATGACTGATTGCGTGTGTGAATTCTAACTTCACAGATGTTTGATCTCTTTCTATTCCCATATTGCCTGACGTCAGTCGGCATCATAATCGAAAACATCAAACATGATGACGAATAAAACAATAGACGACGAAAATCGAGAGAAGAAGAAGAAGAAAAAAAAACGAACATTTGTTTTTCTC